>UMLT01059671.1_pt1 | contig 9462 bp, 9 predicted proteins | sample 1966641 | NCBI WGS metagenome assembly UMLT01 (sample SAMEA4836208, study PRJEB28245) | human gut metagenome | biome: gut microbiome; material: fecal sample | place: Denmark | collected 2008 | reverse complement strand
CTCGCGCTGCCCTGCGGCGCGACGGGCCGCTGGTTCTCGGAATAAAGGAATCCGCCGCTTTGCGGCGATGAATCCCCGAAGGCTCTTTCGGGATAACGATTAAGGAACGCAACTTTTATGGAAATGATCAAGACCCAAGACCTGGCCTTCACCTATCCGGGCACGGAAGACCAGGTGAACACCCGCGCGCTGCGCGGGGTGGATGTGACCATCGAGCGCGGCAGCTTTGTCGTGATCCTCGGCCACAACGGCAGCGGAAAATCGACGCTTGCCAAGACCTTCAACGCAGTCCTGCTGCCAAGCGGCGGCAAGGTCTATGTCGAGGGCATGGACACGATGGACGAATCGCTCCTGCTTGAAATTCGCAGGCGCGTGGGCATGGTGTTCCAGAATCCGGACAACCAGATCGTGGCGAATGTCGTCGAAGAGGATGTCGCGTTCGCTCCCGAGAATTTGGGCGTGCCGAGCGCCGAGATCAGAAAGCGCGTGGACGACGCGCTCGAGGCCGTCGGCATGACGCAGTTCGTCAAGCACGCGCCGCACCTGCTCTCCGGCGGACAGAAGCAGCGCATCGCCATCGCGGGCGTGCTGGCGATGAAGCCCGAGTGCATCGTGCTCGACGAGGCGACCGCCATGCTCGACCCCATCGGCCGGCGCGAGGTGCTCGCGGCCGTCGAAAAGCTCAACCGCGAGCAGGGCATCACGGTCGTCCTCATCACCCACCACATGAACGAAGCCGAGCACGCCGACCGCGTGATCGTGATGAACGACGGCCTTGTCGTCATGGACGGAAAGCCGCGCGAGGTCTTCACCCGCAAAAAGGAGCTGGAGGACATCGGCCTTGCCGTGCCGGACACGGTCTCGCTGCTCTTTTCCCTGCGCGAGGCGGGCATGGACGTCCCCGTGGACGCCATCACCGTAGAGGAATGCGCAGACGCCATTGCGAAAAATTTTACCTAAGAGGACTGTAACCTTGGAAGAGATCATTCGTGTAGAAAACCTGACGCACACCTACGGGGAGGGCACGCCGTTCTGCCGCAGTGCGGTGCAGGATATGTCGCTCGCGATCTATCGCGGCGAATTTTTGGGCATCATCGGCCACACGGGCAGCGGCAAGTCGACGCTGATCCAGCACTTGAACGGCTTGCTCAAGCCGACCTCCGGCCGGATACTTCTCGGTGGAGAGGACATCTGGTCGGACCCGAAGAAAATTCGGAACGTAAGATTCCGCGTGGGCCTCGTGTTCCAGTATCCGGAATACCAGCTTTTTGAAGAGACTGTTTACCGCGATATCGCGTTCGGCCCGACGAACATGGGCTTATCCAAAGACGAGATCGACCGCCGCGTGCTTGAATCCGCGCACTTTGCGGGGCTTACCGACGATCTGCTGGAAAAATCGCCGTTCGCCCTCTCCGGCGGACAGAAGCGCCGCGTGGCCATCGCGGGCGTTATTGCGATGGAGCCCGAGGTGCTCGTGCTCGACGAGCCGAGCGCGGGCCTTGACCCGCAGGGCAGGGAAGAGCTGCTTTCAAACATCCGCGAATTCCACCGCGCGCGCGGCACGACCGTCGTGCTCGTGAGCCACAGCATGGAGGAGATCGCGAAAAACGTCGACCGTATCGTTGTCCTGTCGGACAGCCATGTGCTCATGAGCGGCACGCCGCGCGAGGTCTTCGCCCGCGGCGACGAGCTGATGACCGCGGGCCTCGACGTGCCGCAGGTCACGCGCGTCGCGATGGCGCTGCGCGATAAAGGCATTGCCATCAACCCCGCCGTTTACACCGTCGATGAGCTCAGCAAAGAGCTTGTCGCGCTCAAGAGAGGGGGCGGCAAAAAATGCTGAAGGATATCACGCTCGGCCAGTTTTTCCCGGGCGACACGCTCGCCCATAAGCTCGACCCGCGCACAAAGCTCCTCGTCACGGTGCTCTACGTCGTGGCGCTCTTTACGGCGAAGAGCTACATTGCCTACGGCGTTCTCATTCTGACGCTGATCGTCGCCGTGCGCATCTCGCGCGTGGGCGCGAAGGCGCTTTTCAAGGGATTAAAGCCGGTGCTGTTCATTATCGCGTTCACGGCGCTTTTGAACCTCTTTTACACCCCCGGCACGGAGCTGTGCCATTTTTGGATCTTCCGCATTACGATCGAGGGTGTGCGCGCCGCCATTACGATGATGCTGCGCATCACGCTTTTGATCATGGGAACGTTCCTGCTCACGTATACGACCTCTCCCATCCGCCTGACGGACGGTCTGGAGAGCCTGCTGGGCCCGCTCAAGAAGATCAAGGTCCCTGTGCATGAGCTCGCGATGATGATGTCGATCGCGCTTCGCTTCATCCCGACGCTCATCGAAGAGACGGATAAGATCATGTCCGCGCAGAAGGCGCGCGGCGCCGACTTTGAGACCGGAAGCCTTATGCAGCGCGCCAAGGCGCTCGTGCCGCTGCTTGTGCCGCTGTTTGTCAGCGCGTTCCGCCGCGCCGACGAGCTGGCGACGGCCATGGAATGCCGCTGCTACCACGGCGACGAAGGCCGCACGAAGCTCAATGTGCTGCACTATCAGACGCGCGACTATCTGGTGCTCGGCTATTATGCCGTGCTCGTGGCCGCGGTCATCGCGCTGCGATAAGAAGAAAGGACGCTTTTATGCGAAACATCGCCCTCAAGCTCATGTATAACGGCACGGCCTATCACGGCTGGCAGGTGCAGAAGACGGTCTCAAGCGTCTGCGAGACGATGGAAAAGGGCCTCTCGAAGGTCTGCGGCGGGAACGTCAAGCTCGTCGGCTGCGGCCGCACGGACGCGGGCGTGCACGCCGAGCGATATATCGCCAATTTCCATACCGAGTCGCGAATTCCGGTCGAGCGCCTGCCGTTTGCCATCAATACGCACACGCCGGAGGATATCGTCGTGCGCGAGGCGCTTGAGGTGGCGGAGGATTTCAACGCGATCCTCTCGTGTCAAAAAAAGGAATACACCTACCGTATTTATAATTCCCGCATCAAAAACCCGTTCTATGTCAACAGGGCTTACTTTTACCCCAAGCACCTCGACGAAGAGGTGATGGACTGCGCGGCGCGCGCCTTTGAGGGCACGCACGATTTCCGCGCCGTCCGCTCTGTCGGCACGGAGACGAAGACCAGCGTGCGCACCGTGCACTACTGCCGCGTGTCGCGCTCGGGTGATCTTTTGGAACTCAAGGTCTGCGCGGACGGGTTCCTGTATAACATGGTACGGGCGATCACCGGCACGGTGCTCTACGCCGCCGAGGGGAAGCTCACGCCAGAGGACATCCCCGAGATCCTGGCCTCCGGCGACCGCTCGCTCGCCGGCCCCACGGTGCCGCCGGGCGGACTGTACATGACGAGACTTTGGTATGAGGATGAACGGCTCAATGAATGATCTCAAAGAGGAAAAGGGAACACGCGAGGAACTGAGGCGCTCGCAGGCGGCCCCGCGCCGCTCCGGCGGCGGGCTCAAGCGGGCGCTGATGGTGATTCTGGCGCTTGTGGTCGTGCTGGCCGTGGTCGTCGCCGCGGCGTGGAAGGACCTGAGCAGCCTTGACAGTGTGCGCCGCCTTTTCTCCTACAATAAGGTCACGCAGGATGAGCAGGGCAAGGTGGAAATGTACTCGTTCAGCAACGACCGCAGCAACACCTTTGCGCTGCTCGGCGACCATCTGATCGTCGCTTCGACGACGGGGGTGTCGATCTACAGCAGCAGCGGCAGCGTGGCAGACAGCATGAGTGTGAAATTCACGAATCCCGCCATCGCTGTCGGCGGCCAGACCGCCGCGGTCTATGATATCGGCGGGCAGACGCTTCTTGTTTACTCTGCAAGCGGCCTTGTGCGCGATATGAGTGGCGAGTGCAGCGGCAATATTTTGTCGGTCAGCGTCAATTCCTCGGACTATCTGGCGCTCAACGCCGAAAAGAGCGGCTACAAGTCCGCTGTTACGGTGTACGACGCTTCGGGCGAGAAGACGTTTGCCTTCAACTCCTCGGAGCACTATGTCATCGACGCGGTCGTCATGCGCGACTGCAAGCGCATGGCGGCGGTGACGCTCGGCGAGTCGGACGGCACATTCGCCGACACGGTGAGCATCTATTCCCTCGGCAGCGATAAGGCGGACTCGGTCAACACACTCACGGGCTCGCTCCTGCTATCGCTCGACAGCGTGGCAGGTACGCTCTCGTGCCTGACGGACGAGAGCTTGACGCTCTTTTCATCGGACGGTACGCTTTCCGGCAGCTATCGCTACGAATACCCGTATCTGCGCGGTTCGAGCATGGGCGGCGACAACTACGCGGCGCTGCTGCTGAGCCGCTACCGCTCGGGCAGCACCATGAAGCTCGTGACTGTCTCGTCCGACGGTACAGAGATGGCAAGTCTCGACAGCAGTCAGGAGGTTCTGTCCATGTCCGCAGCGGGGAAGTATATCGCCGTGCTGTACAGCGACAGTCTGGTGCTCTACACGCCGCAGCTGCAGGAATACGCGCGGCTGGACGCCACGGAGTACGCGCGCTCTGTCATCATGCGCGAGGATGGTACGGCGGTGCTGATCGGCTCGTCGTCCGCCTGGCTTTATATTCCGTAATTTCTGTAAAACGCTAAAAATGTTACAATTTATGACTTGAAAGGAGCGCGGGAAACGTGAATAATGGTCTTATGATCGATGCAGTCTTCGCGCTCGTGCTCATTTTAAGCGTCGTGTTCGGCGCCAGGCGGGGGCTGTTCCGCAGCTTTATGGCGCTGGCGGCGATCGTGCTCGCGCTGATCGGCGCGTCGCTCCTGACCGACGCTTTGACCGAGCCCGTGACCGACATGCTGATGCCGCGCCTTGAAAAGAGCGTGGAGGAGTGGTTTGATACCGAATCGCAGACACCGCAGGGGGATGTCCCGCAGATCGAGGGGGAGACCCCGGCGGAGAGCGACGCCTCGGGTGAAACGCCAAACGGCGACGCCGCGCAGGACGCGGAAAACGTTTGGCAGGACGATTCGCCGCTCGCGGTGACAGGCCTTCTCAAAAAGCTGCTGCGCTTCGATTTCGACGGCGCGGTGCGTCAGTCGCTTCGAAATGCCGCGCGCGACGCAGCGCTTGCCGCCGTAAGGACGCTGCTCGGCAGCGTGGTGAGGACACTCGTGTTCGTGCTGTGTTTTTTGGTGCTCACGCTGCTGCTCCGCTTAGTGACGGGAGGCATTGACAAGGTGTTAGACTTGCCAGTTCTGAACGCGCTCAACACCATCGGCGGCGGCGCGCTGGGCCTGATCGAGGGTGCACTTTTGCTGTTTCTCGTCTGCGATGTCGCACCGAAGATCGGCGTCAAGGCCTTTGCCGACTACGAGGGCACGTATCTGTTATCGTTTTTTATGAGTCATACTCCGCGCGGGCTTGTCGCCGCGCTGTTACCCTGATCTTTACCCCAAGGAGGAAATACTATGCAGCCGCAACTTTGTTCCAGATGTAAAAAGAATATCGCCGTTGTGTTCATCACCCGTCAGGAAAACGGGCAGAACGTCAACGAAGGACTTTGCCTCAAGTGCGCGAAAAATCTCGGACTGCCGCAGGTGGACGAGATGATGCGCCGCATGGGCATCACGGATGAGGACCTTGACAACATCTCCAATGAAATGATGGGCGCCTTCGGCGGCGTGGAAAACCTCGAAGGTCTGACCGACGCCGACGATCCGGACGCCGATAACGAGGACGAGGACGGTAAGACCGCCACGTTCCCGTTCCTGAGCCGCTTTTTCGGCGGCAGCCCCGCCGCAAGCGACGCACAAAATGGCAACGAGGCCGAGCAGACGCAGAGCCCGCGCAGCAACAAGAAGGTCGAAAAGGGGAGCAAGCACAAATTCCTCGACTCCTACTGCATCAATCTCTCCCAGCGCGCACGCGACGGCAAGCTCGACGCGGTCGTCGGCCGCGAGGAGGAGATCGAACGCGTCATCCAGATTTTGAACCGCCGCCAGAAGAACAACCCCTGCCTGATCGGTGAGCCGGGCGTCGGCAAGACGGCCATTGCCGAGGGCCTCGCCCAGCGCATCGTCGCGGGCGACGTGCCGTTCAAGCTGAGAAGCAAGGAGGTCTATCTTCTTGACCTGACCGCGCTCGTCGCGGGCACGCAGTTCCGCGGCCAGTTCGAGAGCCGCATGAAGGGCCTCATCGAGGAGATCCGCAAGATGGGCAACGTCATCCTTGTCATCGACGAGGTGCACAACATCGTCGGCGCGGGCGACGCCGAGGGCAGCATGAACGCCGCCAACATCTTGAAGCCTGCGCTCTCCCGCGGCGAAATTCAGGTCATCGGCGCGACGACGTTCACCGAGTATCGCAAGCACATTGAAAAGGACACCGCACTCGAGCGCCGCTTCCAGCCGGTCACGGTCAACGAGCCGAACATGGAGGACACGCTCAAAATTTTGAAGGGCATCGCCCACTACTACGAGCAGTTCCACGGCGTCAAAATTCCCGAGGGTATCCTGCGTCAGGCAGTGCTGCTATCCGAGCGCTACATCACCGACCGTTTCCTGCCCGACAAGGCCATCGACCTCATCGACGAGGCATGCTCGGATCTGAACCTGCACGACAAGAACATCAACCGCCGCATGGAGCTGCGCCGCGAGATCGAGGATTACGACAAAGAGCGCGAACTGTTGCAGGTCGCAGAAGAACCCGACTTTGAGCGTCTGGCCGAGCTCAAGAGCCTTACCATCAAGGCGCAGACCGAGCTTGACGCGCTCTGCGCGCAGGGTGACCCGCAGCTCACGATGGACAACCTCGCCCGCGTGATCGAGCTCTGGACGAAGATTCCCGCCTCGCGTATCCGTGAAGACGAGTTCCGCCGTCTGAGCGAGCTTGACAAGCGCCTCAAGGAACACATCGTCGGCCAAGATGAGGCCATCGAGGCCGTCGCCGCGGCGATACGCCGCAACCGTGTGGGCATCTCGCCCAAGCATAAGCCGGTGAGCTTCATCTTTGTCGGCCCCACGGGCGTCGGCAAGACCGAGCTTGTCAAGCAGCTGGCGCAGGACCTCTTCAACTCGCCCGATGCGCTGATCCGTTTCGACATGTCCGAGTTTATGGAAAAGCACTCGGTCTCCCGCATCGTCGGCTCGCCTCCGGGCTATGTCGGCTATGACGAGGCCGGTCAGCTGACCGAAAAGATTCGCCGCAAGCCCTACGCTGTCATCCTTTTCGACGAGATCGAAAAGGCGCATCCCGACGTGATGAACGTCCTGCTGCAAATTCTCGACGACGGCGAGATCACCGACTCCCACGGCCGTAAGGTCAACTTTGAAAACACCGTCATCGTGATGACGTCCAACGCGGGCAGCGAGCGCAAGGAGGGAACTGTCGGCTTCGGCCACACGGTGAACGAGCAGAACCGCGACCGCGCTATGAAGGCGCTCGGCGAGTTCCTGCGCCCCGAATTCCTGAACCGTGTGGACGAGGTCATCTGCTTCAACCGCCTTGACGAGAAGAACTTCGCCGGCATCGCCCGCATCATGCTCGATGAGCTGCAAAAGAGCCTTGAGGACAAGGGCCTGCACTTTACATGGGACGAGGATGTTGAGGACTACCTCGTCAAGAAGTCCTACTCCGCGACCTACGGCGCGCGCAATCTGCGCCGCACCATTCAGAAAGAGCTCGAAGACGTCATGGCCGCGCAGATCATCGACTCCTACGAGCACCCCGTCACGCAGATCCATGCGTCGGTGGAGGACGGCAAGCTCGTCGTCCGCAGCCTGTAAAAGAAAGGGGAGGGAGACCATGTTCCATCTGTTCCGCAAGGACATTGAAAAGCACTGCGCCTACTGCAAGAGCGGATCTGTCATCAACGAAGGGCAGGTCATCTGCTCCCGCCGCGGCGTGGTCGACTCTGCTGACCACTGCCGTCACTTTTGCTATGATCCGCTCAAACGTGTGCCGCCCCGTCCCGCCACGCTGAACGACAAGTACACGTCCGAGGATTTTTCCCTGTAAAGCCGGGCAGCGCCCCGAACAATAAAGAAAGAAGAGGCAGAAGCCATGAACATCACTCAGGTCTACGCAGTCTATTTCAGCGCCACCGGCAACACCAGAAAGGTGACCACCACGCTTGCAAATGCCCTTGCCGTCAGCTTCGACGTGCCGCTCGAGGTGCGCGATTTCACGCTGCCCGCCGCGCGCGAGGAAGCGTATGAGTTTGCCGCGGGCGACCTTGTCGTATTCGGTATGCCAACCTACGCGGGCAAGCTTCCAAATAAGCTGCTCGACTTTTTGAAGTCCGGCTTTCACGGAAACGGCGCGCTCGCCGTGCCGGTCGTGACGTTCGGCAACCGCAGCTTTGATAATTCCCTTGCCGAGCTCTGCGCCTGCCTCGAAGGGGACGGCTTCCACACCATCGGCGCGGGCGCCTTTGCCTGCCGCCACGCCTTTACCGACGCGCTTGCCAACGGCAGACCCGATTCCGACGATATGGTGGAGCTTGCAAAGCTCGGCTCCGCGGTCGTGGGCCGCATCGTGCGGATGACCGAGTATCCCGCGCCCGTCACGGTCGACGGTGACGCCGACGCGCCGTATTACCGCCCGCTGGGCCTCGATGGCGAACCGAAGGTGTTTCTGAAGGCGAAGCCCAAGACCGACCTCGACAAGTGTATCCACTGCGGCGTGTGCGCCTCCCTCTGCCCGATGGGCTCGATCAATCCCGATGATGTCACCGAGGTCGTGGGCGTGTGCATCAAATGCCACTCCTGCGTGCGCAACTGCCCGATGGGTGCGAAGTATTTCGACGATCCCGCGTTCCTCTCACACCGCGCGATGCTCGAACGCGACTACACGCGCAGAGCGGAGGACAAGATCTTCACGGCGTAAGAAAGTACATAAAAAGGCTCTGTTTGGGAATCCCAAACGGAGCTTTTTTCATTTCTGAATGACGGAACGTTGCTGCCTTACAAACAAAATTTGGGAAGGGCGGGAAGCGGGGACAGCCACGCACGCATACGCTATGGAGAAAGCACCAATTTTGGGAGGGATCTTATGAAACCGGTGTACTTTTTCCTCGGCGCAAACAGCGAAGAGGGCTTTTTCTCGCTCTATGACCAGCTTTTGGGCGGTCGGCTCGACGATCTGATGATTCTGAAAGGCGGCCCGGGCTGCGGCAAGTCGACCTTCATGCGCCGCATGGGCGCGGCGATGGAGCGCGCGGGCGAGCGCATCGTGTACATCAACTGCTCGGGTGACCCCGATTCGCTCGACGCTGCGATCTTTCTGGACCGTAACGCCGCCATTGTCGATGGCACCAGCCCGCATGTGCTCGAGCCGACCTATGCGGTCGCGAGCGAGCGCTATGTCGATCTGACGCGCTTCTACGATGTGGACGCGGCTAAGGCGCGCCGCGCGGAGATCATCGCGCTGAGCGACGAATATCGCGCACACTATCGCAGCGCCTATCGCATCTTGCGCGCGATGGGCGAGGTG
>UMLT01029903.1_pt1 | contig 9469 bp, 9 predicted proteins | sample 1966641 | NCBI WGS metagenome assembly UMLT01 (sample SAMEA4836208, study PRJEB28245) | human gut metagenome | biome: gut microbiome; material: fecal sample | place: Denmark | collected 2008 | reverse complement strand
TGGAAGATGAAGTCTATATGCGGGAAGAACTCTGCAATATGCTCCAAAAGGACGGGTATCTTGCGGAGGCAATCACCGAGTTTGAAGATGCCGCTCGGCTCTTGGCAGCCCTCCGTCCTGACCTCGTGATCTTAGACCTGAATTTACCAGAAATCAGTGGCTTTCAAATCTGCCAGGAGTTAAAGAATAAAACCGCTATCCCCATCCTGGTGCTGACTTCCAGAGATCAGGTAAAGGATGAACTGCAAGCGTTCCAGTTGGGTGCAGATGAATATTTGACGAAGCCGTGCAGAAAAGACCGACTTCTCGCCAGGGTATCCAATATTCTCAAAAGGTATGAAGGTCGTACCAACCTCATAGAGGGATTGGACTTCTTGTTGGACCAGCAGACCTACACACTTTATATTCATAACACCTCTGTGGTGCTTCCAAAAAATCAGGGAAAACTGTTGGTTGCTCTTTTGGCAAGTGGTGATGCACTGGTTACAACGGAGCAGCTTTGCATGGCACTGTGGGGAACTACGGAATACATAGATGAAAATGCCTTGCAGGTTAACCTGACCCGGCTGAAAAAAACGATGTCCGCCCTTGAAATGAAGCAGCGAATCGTTGCAGTTCGAGGAATGGGCTACCGTTTGGAAGCGGAGGTGTCTCTATGAAGCAGCTTTGGCACATGATAGAACGGTACTACCCCTGGCTTCTGTTGCTGCTGGGCGTGGATTGCTTTTACGCTGTCATTCTTTGGATTTCTGACATTCAGGCATTTCAAACCTTGATCGGGTTAGTAGTTCTGACGAGCATCCTTTTGTTTTCAGCGATTCTGTTTGTACTAAACAAGAGGGAGAACACCCACATGGAACTGTTCCGGGATTTCCTCAGTGATCCTACCATCTGCAATGAAGAACGGCTGCTCAGTGCCATTAGTCAGAAAGAAGGAGAATCTGTCCGATTTTTGGCTTCGGTTTTACGGGAATACAAAAACGAGAGTAACAATATGGCGGATGCCCTACGGGACTATGAAGAATACGTGGAGGGCTGGGCACATGAAGCGAAAACGCCCCTATCGTTGCTGACCATGCTCTTGGATAACCGGAACGATGAAATCTCTCCTTCCCTGCAAGCAAAGCTGGATTATGTCCGCAGTCAGCTTCAGGAGGATGTCACGCAGATGCTGTACTATGCCCGGTTGAAGAGCAGTACAAAGGATTACCGATTTGAGGATGTCAATTTGAATGACTGCTTGGGTGAAGTTCTGGAGGACTATGCCCCACTTCTTGAAGAGAAGCAGTTTGTCATTCTCAACAAACTGCAATCTGAAACAGTCTATACAGACCGTAGAGGACTTCAGTTTATGTTGGGACAAATCGTTAGCAATGCCATCAAATATAGCAGCGATAGTCCCATGCTTACAATTTCCATGATACATTCGGAGACCGCAGATATCCTTTCTGTTGAAGATAACGGCATTGGCGTAAAAAAACATGATCTGCCGTACATTTTTCAAAAGGGCTTTACCGGGGATTCTACTGACAGCAGAAAGAAGGCTACCGGTATGGGACTTTACCTGGTTAAGAAGATGGCCGACGATCTAAATCTTCATCTGGAAGCAGCTTCCCAGTGGGGAAAGGGCTTCAAGATTGTCATCTTCTTTCCTAAATTGAGATCCAGCGGAGGAAAATAATATAAACAGAAAAACGCCCGCAGGATTTTCTCCTGCGGGCAGCGTGTTGTCAGCTATCCAAAGGCTTGTTGTTATTGCTGACGGCCTTTGTCGGCCAATCGCCGGCGTTATTTGACGTATAGACGAGCCTGTTCGCCGGGGGAGCCGGAGAAGGCTGTCGCAGCGCCGAGTTTAATTGGCAGTGAAAACGGCGCATGAAAATTATGTTATACTGGGGTCGTGCCACGTTGGTACTACTCTAAAGAAAGAAAACGACATCCCCATTGTAGCACGAGTCAAGGCCACTACACCTCTCATGCTACAGGGAATGTCGTTTCCAAAAGCATGATTAGTATAACGGAATACACCAGTCTTTGCAAGGGGAATTTCATCATTATTACCGGCCCCAGCGAATCTTTCTGCCCAATTTGCGGTGGAGAACTGAACGTCCGAGGCACCTGCATCCGCAAGGTGCGGAAAGAAGGCACTACCCAAAGTCTCCGGTTGCGAGTGATGAAGTGTCGAAACTGCCAAAAGACCCACCGAGAGATCCCCGACGATATCATTCCTTACAAACGTACTGGTCTCACCAATTTTTGCGAGATAGCGGAAGCCGAAGCCACTGATTATCCCTGTGATACAAGTACCTGGCAGCGCATGAAACGGTGGCTGTCTTGGTTCCTTGCGTTTGCTCGCAGTGTAGAACGCGGCTTAGTCTGTTCCGGATTGCTTGCGACGACAATGGACACCGGCAATCCGTTGCGGGTCCAGACGGTCTATTTTGTCCGGCTGGTCATAAACAGCGGAAATTGGATACACAACCGTTCGGCGATGTCTGTCGCATAGAAGTGCTTTATACTGTTGCCATCATCTAAGAATGGAGGCAATGTTATGAGCATGAAAGACAAAGCCAAGGGCAAAGAAATCGCTGAGCAACGGATGTCCATGATCGCACCACTTCTCTCGGTTTCACCGGGAGAGTCTGCTGCGCGCAAAAAAGAGGAAATCTCAAATCAATTTCAGGTGTCGGTCCGCACCCTCGAACGCTATCTTGCAGCCTATGAAAAGGATGGCTTTGAAGCGCTTATTCCCAAGGGCCGTGATAGCGGAGGTTTCCGAATTCCGGAACACATCGTTGACGAAGCAATCCTGCTCCGCAGGGAGCAGCCCAGTCGCAGCGTTCCCTCCATCATCCGTATTTTGGAACTGGAGGGAAAGGTAAAGCCAGGAGAACTGAAGCGTACCACTTTGCAGGATGCCATGAGCCGGAGAGGGTATTCTGCCAGCATGATGAAGATCTACCAAGACACCAGCTATGGCTCCCAAAGATTTCAGCGCCAACACCGCTTTGATCTGTGGCAGGGCGACATTAAATACGGTCCCATGCTGATGGTGAACGGTGAGAAGAAACCCACTTATTTCTGCTGCCTGATTGACGATGCCACACGCTACATTGTCCACGGCGAATTTTATGACAACATGGAGCAGAGTATTGTGGAGGACACATTGCACAAGGCCATTACGAAGTATGGAGCACCTCGCCGTTTGTATTTTGACAACGGCAGGCAGTACCGTACCCACTGGATGCGTCGCGTCTGCGATCTGCTCGGTATCCGACTCATTTACGCAAAGCCCAGGAATCCCAAAGGCAAGGGAAAGCAGGAACGCTTTAACCGGACTCTGGACGCTTTTCTGGATGAGATTAACCTCAACCGCCCTGACACGCTGGAGGAAATGAACCGGCGCTTTGATGCATGGCTTAGCGAATGCTACCATTCTCAGAACCACAGCGGTCTGGGCACAACTCCGGAAATTGCCTTTAAAAGTGACTCGATGCCACAGCGTTTTATTGATACCGCACTCATGGCAACGGCCTTCTTACATTGCGAACCCCGCAAAGCAGACAAGAGTGGTTGTATTAGCTTTAACGGCAAGAAGTATGACTTGGGTGCCGCTTTTGCCGGGCGGCAGGTGGATGTGGTTTACTCGCCCCAGAACACGGAAACGCTGACGATTGAAGTGCCCGGTGTTGCACCCTTCCAGGTGCGTCAGCTTGTAGTTGGAGAGCGTGTTGGTCCCCGCCCGAAGCGCGCCGATGTGGAACGTATCCCTGTTGATCATTCCCGGTTGCTGGATGCCGTATCGGCATCTCATGCAGAAAAGAACCGGCGCAAGAGCCGTGCCATCTCCTACAGCACGGAAGTGAATGGGGGTGACAGCAACGTATGAATCTTTTTTTGAAATGAAACGGACACCGTTCTTGAGGAACCTTCCGGTGTCTGAACTCTATGTGGACAGTGATACCAGTGAAATCCACAACCGACTGGTCTACGCCGCCCAGAGGCAGCTCTTTGCTGTTCTGATTGGAGATGCTGGCACGGGCAAAACCACAGCACTAAGAAAGCTCAAGGAAACATTGGATGGCACGGAATACGCCGTGCTCTACCTGACGGATTCCAAGCTGACGCCTCGACACTTCTACAACGGCCTGCTGGAACAACTCGGCCTTGAGACCTGGTTCTACCGGGGCGATGCACGAAAAAAGCTGCATCAGGAGATTGAGATCATGCGTGGCGTATCCAAGCGAAAGCTTGTGGTGATTGTGGATGAGGGGCATCTGCTCTCCAAAGAAATGCTGGAGGAAATCCGGTTTCTGATGAACTACAAGATGGACTCCGAGAACCCGCTGGCTCTCATTCTGGCTGGCCAGACAGAGCTTTGGGACAAATTGAAGATGCAGGCTTACCGGGCCATCCGGCACCGCATTGACATCCAGTGCTTCATGATGCCGTATGACTTCGCTCAAACCAAGGCATACATTGAAAAACAACTGGCCTACGCTGGGCATCCAAATCCCATTTTCTCTGAGGATGCGCTCCAACGGATCTTTGAGTTTTCCTCTGGTGTTCCACGCCTCATTAACCGTGCCTGTACGCAGGCACTGATCTATGCGTACCAGAACCGCAGAGCCATTATTGATGACCGCATGGTGCAGATTGTACTGGAGGGCGAAGTAGCTTGAATTTGGGAAGGAGTGGCCATGGGCCACTCCTTATGCTCATTCATTCTGCGACAAATTCCTCGGCGCTCTCCGACACACAACGCCGTCTATTTTACGACAACGAGGCTCGGCGGCTACACTTGTTTTCTGTTACAGTTTTCAAATAGGTTTCGGGATCGCCGTTCAAGATAAGGTCTGCATACTCCAAAGGAGCGTTGTAGATCAAATAATCCAGCTCTGACCGCTGATACATATTGTCAGCAATCTCGTTCTCAACGGCGATAGTGTCAATCGCAATCATACTGCCGTCGCTGAATTTCAGTTCCACACAGCAATTATCCATATTGTAGGCACAAGATATTAAGGTTTTCATGGTATGTCCTCCATAATTCGTAATATAAAGCGAAAATCCCGTCTGACTTCCTGTTAGAAATCAGACGGGATTTGTCCGTATGCACCCCGGAAACCGTCAGCTAACAGTTGATAAGTAAATTAGTTCCTTATCACTGTTAAGCCAACGTTTTTTGGATTTCAGAGCATCAAATTTCCTATTTTTTCACTTCACATAGGCATCTTTTTCAAATCGACCGGGATACAACATGAACCTTGGTAATGATGTCCCGCAATCTATCATCGCCAACCATGTATTCCAGCGCCTCATCCGCCGTCTCACATACTTTCTCAGTTTCTGGTTTATTTGCTGCGTAGATTGTTATTTTCCCATCGGTACCATATCTGATGATATTAAACACAGCCCCATTCCACTCAAATTCAATCTCAGCACCCCAGTTGATGCTGCGCTTAAATTCACTGATGGTTTCAAAATTCATACTGCCATATGGAACAATTATTTCCTTCATGCAAAACACCTCGCTGAAGTTCTTAAATTCTGGTGCACCATTCGGATAATTGATCGGCGGACCTGGAACCGGATGTTCATCTGGATTATCCCAGCTAATTCTGTGGTCATGTGGGTTCGTATGCTTATCTCCACGGTTGTGATTTGTCTCATGCCGTTCCATTTCCGCCCGCCCATCAGGCCCCATTTTTGTCTTGTAAACATCACCGTTATTCATTATCGTTCTTTTGATTTCTCCGGGATTTCCCAGATAGCGCTGGTTTTGCGGCTTATTGGGATTTGGTCTCCATTTTCCACCATAAGCGCTTCCGCCGCCTTTACCGATCATGTATGCGTCCATTGTATCACAAAACGTGTGATTTGCGCCACCAATTTTATAGCAGTCCAAATCTTCATGGGGCATTGCCTTCTGGTCATAGTCCATGTACCGCCAGGAGCTGCGTTCATAATCCACATACACGATGTCTCCCTGCATCTCCGGAAACGGGGTGTTGTAGCAAATGATTCTCTCTGGCTCTATACGCCGCAGCATCTCATTGTAACCAGCCATGAACCATTCCTTCTGATCCTTTCGATGATCATGCTCGGAAGCCATGTAGGTTGAAACTGCCACAACGCTGCCCTTTTCAATGCCGTCAAAGCAGAAATCAAAGGTGGATTCATCACCCCAATTGACGGTTGGGATCACCCGTATACCCTTGGATGCCCAGTAAGCACCGCACCAGCGGTTACGAAACACATTATACATCTGCATCACAGGTGCCATTTCCAAATACATGCTGAAATCGGGAGAAAGCACAGCCCGGTATCGGGACAGCTTTTCAATGTCAGCCTCGGGATTTTTCCATACCCGCTCAAAGCGGTAATCATACAGGAAAAAATGCACCATCCGGTCAAGATGATTCTGATCTTCCAGATTTGTTTTGTCAAAGCCGATCAGCAGAAGGTCGTTAAAATCACCATCTTTCGGTTGGAATTTTGGTATTACCGGAATTTTCCATTTCCCTTTCCCTGGGAACTGGTTACGCAAGAGAGTTTGACTTGTACGGTAATTGTAGTTTTCCTCTGTTATAGAAACCTCCGAATGTTGTAGTAAGGAAAAAGTCCTTCTATCCATAGTTTCAAAACAGAGAAAAGTTGCACACCAACGTGCAGCTTCTGAAAAATGTTCACAAAAAGTTCAAAGGGGAGTCCTATAAGAACTCCCCTTTGGTACGCCAGAAGGGACTCGAACCCCCAACCCTCGGAACCGGAATCCGATGCTCTATCCATTGAGCCACTGGCGCATTTCATCGATAGCCTGTGTATTATACCAACCTTTTTCATTTTTGTAAAGGGGTGCGCGGAAAAATATTTTTTGGTTTTCCGACCTTGTTCGGCGAAAACGGTTGTTTTTTCGTAATATATGTGGTATAATTCTGAAAAATGTTGACCCCCGCGGCAGAAAAGGGAGGATTTTATTATGGCTGCACCTCAGAATTTCCGTTCCGCGTTCAATGGCTTCAACCGGCAGGACGTGGTTCATTATCTGGAATACATCAACACAAAGCATCAGGATCAGATCAATTCGCTGACCGCCGAGACGGAGGACCTGCACCGGCAGCTGGAAGAGCTTCAGGCGCAGGCTGCGCAAATCGCGGAACTGGAAGCCCGGCTTGCCGCCATGACCGAGGAACGGGACGCTCTGCGCGCCCAGATCGAGCAGATGCAGGCCACTGAGGCCGTGCAGGAACCCAAGCCGGAGACGGACGGCGGCAGTCAGGTCGCCGGGGAGGAACTGGATTCCTACCGCCGCGCCCAGCAGGTGGAGCGCAGCGCCCGGGAGCGGGCAGAGCTGGTTTACCATCAGGCAAACGGCGTGCTGAACGAAGCCATTGCCAAGGTGGACACCGCCACTGCTGAGATCACCGCCAAAACCGACGAGGCCATGTCCCAGCTGACCCAGCTGCAAATGGCGGTCAGCACCAGCAAGCAGGCGTTACAGGATGCCGCTTCCCTGATGAACACTATCCGTCCGAATTATTGACTTTCCGGAAGCGCATACCGCGGGGTGTGCGCTTCTTTTTGTGCAAGGAGGTTTTCCATGCTGCTTTTCAAACCGGACTACTATGACTGCTTCCGCTGCGCCGCCGGGGATTGCCCGGACAGCTGCTGCAAGGAGTGGGAGGTGGAGATAGACGACGCTTCCGCCCGGTTCTACCGCACCCTGCCCGGAACGCTGGGCGACCGTCTCCGGGAGGTGATGCGCACTGCCGGCGGCAAAACGTCCATGTCCATCATCGACGGACGCTGCCCCATGTGGCGCAGGGATGGGCTTTGCCGGATTCAGGCGGAATTGGGAGAAAGCGCCCTGTGCGAAACCTGCCGGATGTTCCCCCGCCTGACCCATGATTACGGGGATTTTGCCGAGCTGGGACTGGAGCTGAGCTGCCCGGAAGCCGCGAAGCTGATTCTAACCGTGCCGCCCGCCCCGTTGACGGTGGACACCCGTCCCGGCGGCGGTACACCGGGGTATGACATCGAAGCCATGGCTTCGCTGAAAGCCTCCCGGGAGGTCATGCTGTCCATTCTGTCGGACGAATCCCATAGCGTCGGGGAATCTCTGGCGCTGGGGCTGCTCTACGGCTGTCAGGCGCAGTCAGAGCTGGACGGCGGGGAGGAAAGTCCCTTCGACGCCGGGGCGGCGCTGGAAACCGCCGCGGCTCTGGCAAAGCCGGGAAATCCAGCAGATGTTCTGGATTTCTTCCTGGGCCTTGAGCTGCTGACGCCCCAGTGGGAGACCATGCTCCGCCATCCCGATCCCGGAAACTGGACGCAGCATCACCGGGCGCTGGCAAGATACCTGACCCAGCGGTACTGGCTTCAGGCAGTCTCCGACTACGACCTCTACTGCCGCGTGAAGTTCATCCTGATCTCCTGCCTGCTGGTCAGGCTAGTGGGCGGCGACATTTTCTCCACAGCGCAGCTTTATTCCAAGGAGGTCGAAAACGACACAGACAATGTAGAAGCCATTCTGGACGCCGCCTACGCCCATCCGGCCTTCACCGACGACAAGCTGCTGGGAATGCTGCTTTCCCGCTCCCTCTGATCACCGTTTCAGCCTTGTCATAATCAATCGCTCGGGCACATGCGCAGTCACCGAAAAAACAATGCACCCGGACAGGTAGAATACGTAGCCGCAGCCAACGGAAAATACAAATGAAGCGGTCAAATCAAGGGCAACACCGCGCAATTGCGTCTGCGAGTCTCAGCCGTCTTTTTGCTCCACTTTCGCAGTTCCGAAAATGGGAAATACATACAGTATTCCTCCATTTTCGGAACTTTGAATTGGAACAAAAATCCTGCCTGAGGCTTCTTGCCGAATTGTGCGGTGCAGCCCAAGAACAAAATTCTTTTCCATGGTCTGCTTTGCAAGGATTCCCTGAATGACGATCCCCACGCATCCAGCAAATATATCACAAAGGACTGCATCATAAGGCGCTGGGCGACCTCCACAAATGCGGCTTCCATACAAACCCACGGGAGTTCCCGCTTCTCCACGGTTCGGGGCATCTTTTCGCTCAGCCCCTTTACCAGACAGGTAACAAGAAGCGCTGCCGCGGTGAGTGCCCACAGCTTCCCGCTTGATAAGGCCGAGAAATTGGGAGCGTACGAACCGCTCAAACGGAGGATAAGCACAGTCGGAATACACGCAGCAAGCAATGGTGAAAAAAAGTGAGCCGGTTACGGCCTTTTTTGAGAAAGGCGTGGGTCAGCCATAGCTGCATCCCAAACCATACTCCGCTCAGGAGAAATCCGAGAAATCCTGCAAGCAAACAGCGCATCAGCAAAGTATCCTCCGCATAAATTCTGATACTATTTCCTGATTAAAATTAAGATTTTAGGGTCTATCTGAAAACCGGAAATATGACCAACAGCGAGGGGGTTTTCGTCTGATGAAGCCATTTTC
>UMLT01029410.1_pt1 | contig 9488 bp, 8 predicted proteins | sample 1966641 | NCBI WGS metagenome assembly UMLT01 (sample SAMEA4836208, study PRJEB28245) | human gut metagenome | biome: gut microbiome; material: fecal sample | place: Denmark | collected 2008 | reverse complement strand
AAGAAACAGCTGACCAACCCCCGTGCCGCCGGCAGCGATGACGCCCTGCGTCTGGTGCCGCCCCGGAAGATGAGCCTGGAGCAGTGCCTGGAATTCCTGGCGGATGACGAGCTGCTGGAGGTCACCCCCAAGAACCTCCGCATCCGCAAGACCATCCTGAACCACGAAAAGCGCATGAAAGCCCAGCACGGCAAGAAGAACTGAAATGCTGTAAACCAAAAGACCGGCGTGAGCCGGTCTTTTGGTTTATGTGGGGAGGATGTAATGTCTGGCTGCGGCGATTGTAAGCTATGATAGGTGGACTTTACAGGGCGTTTCTGCTATGATGTAGCTACCAAGCGAAAGGAGATACGTCTATGACCTTCGGAGAAAAGCTGCAGGAACTGCGGAAGGCCAGGGGCTGGAGTCAGGAGGAGCTGGCAGGGCAGATCCATGTGTCCCGGCAGGCGCTGTCCAAGTGGGAGAGCGGCGGGGCTGTGCCGGATACGGAGAATATTATCGCGTTGAGCAGGCTGTTCGGCGTGACCACGGACTATCTGCTGCTGGATGAGGTACGGGACACCGGCCAGGCAGCGCCGCGGGCCGCGTGGCCGAAGCCCCGCAGGTATCTGCTGGCCGCCGCGATCGTCGGCGCGGTGGGCGTGGCCGCCGTGCGGTTCATTTGGGCCGCCGTGGCCGCCGCTATGATCGGCGAGTTCACCTCGGTCGATATGGACCTGATCTGGGCGGAGGATATGGTGGGTGCTTCGGTAGCGCCGGTATTGCAGCGATATACGCTGCTGTCTGTGCTGAACACGGTGTTCATGGTGCTGCTGGCGGCAGGCGGCATAGGGACGATCTTTTACTACCCCATCCTGCGATTGTGGGAAAAATATGGGAAAAGGGGAGAATGACGGTTTACATAACGTATGCATTCTGTTTCCGAACCGTTGACTTTCTGTGGGACAGCCGCATGGAAGCCCGGTCTGCGGCAGGCTGTTCAGGTGAGAAAAGAACCGGCGTGAGCCGGTTCTTTTCTCATGTTACGGGCCGGAACTCCACGTTCAGGTCCACGATCTCGTTGACGCCGTCCAGCCGTGCGCCGTGGTCATACTGCCACACATCGAAGCGGTAGTAGAAGTCCGGATAGTCGCCGGGATCAGCGATCCACAGGGCGATGTTCCTCATAGAGGGCAGATCATAGCGGTAGTAGCCCTGCTGGCGGTTCATGTACACCCCGGCCTCATAGCCGCCCTGTTCGATCAAGGCGCAGAAAGTCCGGGCCTGGGAGGTCAGCAGGAATTCGTTGTTGTGCAGTGTGCGGGAGTCCTCCTGCTGTACCGGCTCCCAGTCGTAGTACACCGGCAGGTCCAGGTCGCGGCCATCCAGCAGCTGCAGGGCGTACAGGGCCTCCTGGGCTGCCTCCTGCACGGTGGCGGCCTGGGAGAAGAAATACACGCCCACTTCGATGCCGGCGGCCCTGGCCCCGCTGTAATAGCTGTCGAAGGACCGGTCCGGGTACAGGGAGCCCTTCTCGCCGTAGCCCCGCAGACCCAGGCGCAGATAGGCAAAGTCGATGCCCTGCCGCTTCAGCGCCGCCCAGTCGATGGTGCCCTGGTGGTTAGACACGTCCACGCCCCAGCGGGTGGCGTATTCCGCGCCCAGATAGCGGACGCGGACGCCGTCGCTGCCGTCGTCGTTGGTGTCCCGGCGGAAGTCCTCCTGTGCCAGGCCGCTGGCGGGGATACCCTCATGGGGCGTCATCCACACCATGTTAAATCCGTCGTTGATATATACCTGCCCCGCGTGGGGATCGGCCTCCGGCTCCTGCCGGGCGCTGCCGCCCCGCAGGGACAGAACGACCGCCGTCAGCAGTGCGCCCACCACCAGCACCGCCGCGATCAGCAGCAGCACCGGCAGCAGACGCCGCCGCGGGCGGCGGCGGGGCGGGGAAATTCGATCCATAGTTACCTCTCCTTTTCGAAAACGTGTATGTCAAAGGCGATGCGGCAGTCCAGCTGCGTGAGTTTACATAATTTTTCAACGCCGGCCTTCGGCGTTTTCCAGCAGTAGGGCGTCATGCCGAACAGCGCCTGTATGTCCGCCGGGTCCTCCAGATGGATAACGTCCGTTATGTGCCGAATACTCACATACCGGAAGCCCTCATAGGGCGTCTCCTTCACCTCATTGACATAGGGGTGGTCATAGAGCACCTGCTTCATCTCCCACAGGTGCATTTCTCCGGGCACCACATAGATAAAGTGCCCGCCGGGCCGCAGCACGCGGCGGAATTCCTCGATGGCCAGCGGCGAGAAGCAGTTGATGAGCAGGTCTACGGACTCGTCTGCCGCCGGCAGGCGGTAGGAGGAGGCCACAGCGAACTGCACATTTTTCTCCCGCTTGGCCGCCAGACGCAGTATGGGCTTGGAGATATCGATCCCGGCCATCACCGGCGTCTTCCCGGCCTCACACAGGGCCCGATAGATGCCCGCGGTGTAGTAGCCCTCGCCGCAGCCGTTGTCCAGCACCGCCGGGGCATCGCCGGTCAACTCCACAGCGAGTTGACATAATTCTTCACATAGCGGGGCGTAGTAGCCCTTTTCCAGAAAGGCGTGCCGCGCCGCGGCCATAGCCTTGTCGTCGCCGGGGGCCCTGGAGTGCTTCCGGTTCACCGGCAGCAGATAGGTATAGCCCTCCCTGGCGATGTCGAAGCAGTGGCCGGCGGGGCAGAAGTAGCTGCCCTCCCGCCGCGTCAGCGCGCCGCCGCACAGGGGGCAGACGAACAGACTGTTCATCGCTCACCCTCCGGCAGTGTCACGTCGTGTATCCATTTACGGGACCGGATGCGCCACAGGCAGATGGGACACTTGATAAAGCTCTCCGCCTGTATGGCCAGCGACACGAACCAGGGATCCGCGTCCAGCACCAGCGCCAGCAGGGCCGTCAGCGGCAGCGCCACCAGCCACTGGGGTGCCAGATCCAGCGCCGTGGACCAGAACACATCGCCGCCTGCCCGCAGGATACCGGTGACGGCGGAGATGGAGTAGGCGTGGAAGGGGATGCAGGCGAAGCCCGTCACCGCAAGGGTGGTGGCAAGATGGGCACTGAGGTCGTACAGCTTGAACAGCGGGAAGATCACCGGCTGGAACAGCAGCGGCACCAGCGTTAGGGCGATGACAGCCAGTACGGCGCCCACCAGTATCGTCACCCAGGACAGCGTCCTGGACAGGTCCATCAGCTCATCGTGGCTCTGTCCCTCACCGATGGCCTTGCCGATCATCACGGCGGTAGCGGCGCCCAGACCAAAGCACACCACCAGGAACAGGCGGTTCAGGTTGCCCATGACGGCGTTGGCCGCCAGAAACTCTACCGAGATGGTCATGTGTCCCAGAATGACGGTGAGCAGGCTGTTGCCCAGCCCCCAGAACAGCTCGTTGGCCATCACCGGCGAGGCGTATTTCACGAACCGGCGCAGCATCTCCCAGCCCGGACGGCAGAGCGCCACCAGGCCCAGGGGGATGAAGCGGCTCCGCAGGGCGCAGAACAGGCACACGGCGAACTCCGCCACGCGGGAGAGCAGTGTGGCGATGGCCGCGCCCTCCACGCCCAGCATGGGAAAGCCGCACTTGCCGAAGATCAGCAGGTAGTTCATGCCGGTATTCAGCACCGTGGACATACCAAACAGCTTCATGCCGAAGCTGGCGTTCTCCACGCTGCGCTGCGCGCTGACGTAGATAGACGAGAGCATATTGAACACATAGGAGAAGCCGATGACCCGCAGATACGGCGCGCCCAGCAGGGACAGATGATGCTTGTTGCTCATCAGGTCCATGATCTGCACCGGCCACAGGAACAGCGCCAGCGCGATGACCAGCGCCAGAGCCACGCCCAGCCCCGCCGCCACGCCGATGGCACGGCTGATGCTGGGCAGGTCCTTTTTGCCCCAGTACTGGCTGATCAGGATGCCTACGCCGGACTGGACGCCGAACACGATGGAGATCAGCAGGAACACCGGCACGTTGGCGGCCGTCACCGCCGCCATCTCATTGTTGCCCAGCTGGCTGACCATCAGTGTGTCGATCAGGCCCAGAGAGAAAGTGATCAGGTTTTGCAGGGCGATAGGGCCGGTCAACCGGAGCAGATACCCGTAAAAGGCCCTGTCGCGCTTAAGAGCTTTGAACATAGTCCACCTCAAAATATCGTTGTGCCCGCGCCGCGGGCGTATATCACAGCATGGGGAAGCGGCTGTCCCGGTGGGCGAGCAGCGCCTGGCACAGGACATCCACGTCCTCCCGTGTATTGTCGGGGGAGAAGGAGATGCGGATCACGCCGGCGGCAGTCTTTTTGTCCAGCCCCAGAGCGGAGACCACATGGCTCGCCTTCCCCTGATGGCAGGCAGAGCCTGCGGAGATGCAGATGCCCTGCGCACCCAGGTCCGTTACGATGTTGGCGCTGGGATACCCTACCAGCGACACCGCCAGAATGTGGGGGGCCGTACCCTCGCCCACGGGGACCACGCCGCCCATGGCCAGCAGCTTCTCCCGGCAATAGGTCTTCAGCCCGGCCATGTGGGCCAGCTTGGCGTCATAATCGGCCAGCCGCAGCTCCACCGCCTTGGCAAAGCCGGCGATCTGGGCCGTGGCCTCGGTGCCGGAGCGCGCGCCGCGCTCCTGTCCGCCGCCGGGCAGCAGGGGGCGGGGGTTCCGCACCCGGGGACCGATGTACAGCGCGCCCACGCCCTTGGGCCCGCCGACCTTGTGACCGGACAGGCTCATCAGGTCTACGCCCCAGCCCTCCGGGTCGCAGGGGACCTTCAAAAAGCCCTGCACCGCGTCGCAGTGCAGCAGGGCAGGGGAGCCCTTCTTCCGCAGCAGGGCAGCGATGTCCGCCGCGGGAAAGACGCAGCCCGTTTCGTTGTTCACCAGCATCACGGACACCAGGGCGGTGTCCTCCCGCAGGGCATCCGCCACCTGTTCGGCGGTGACATTGCCGTCCCGTCCTGGCTTCAGATAGGTGACCTCATACCCCTGCTGGGCCAGCAGCTTGCAGGGCTCCAGAACGGCGCTGTGCTCCACGGCGGTGGTGATGATGTGTCTGCCCCTGTGCCGGTTCTGCCACAGGGCGGCCTGTATGGCCCAGTTGTCGCTCTCCGTGCCGCAGGAGGTGAAGTACAGGCGCTCCGCGGGGCAGCCCAGCGCCCCGGCGATGACGGCCCGCCAGCCCTCCACGGCTTTTTTCATCTCCACTCCTATGGGGTATTGGGAGGAGGGATTGCCAAAGTGCGCCGTCAGCACCTCGTACATGGCGTCGGCCACGGCTTTGGGCACCGGCGTGGTGGCGGCGTTATCAAAATAGACCATAGAGAGCCTCCTGTTTCACGAACGGGTCTTGAAAGACACGGTAAAATACAGTATAATAAACCGATCAAAAAGCGGGAGTGAAAAACACCTTCACCCGTGAAACCTTATTATACGATAGAATAGGGGAAAGTGCAAGATGCGTGTTGCCATCTATACCTTGGGCTGCAAGGTGAACCAATACGAGACACAGGCCATGGAGCAGGAGCTGCTGCGCCGCGGTCATACGCTGGTGCCCGCCGAGACAGAGGCCGACGGCTATATCGTCAACACCTGCTCCGTCACCGCCATCAGTGACAAGAAATCCCGGCAGATGATCCGCCGGTGTCATAAGCTGAACCCCAACGCGGTGGTGGCCGCCTGCGGCTGTTATGTGCAGACCCACCCGGAGGTGGTGGCGGCACTGGACGTGGACCTGCTGGCCGGTACCGGTGACCGCATGGCGTTTCTGGACCTGTTCGAGCAGGCAGCCCACGAAAAGGAGCCGGTGAGACTGTTGGACGACGCCCTGCGCCGCCGGGAATTCGAGGTGCTGCCCGCCGGCGGCATGGCCGAGCGCACCCGGGCCATGCTGAAGGTAGAGGACGGCTGTGTGAATTTCTGCACCTACTGCATCATCCCCTACGCCCGCGGCCCGGTGCGCTCCCTGCCGCTGGCGACGGCCGTGGCCCAGACGGAGCAGCTGCGGCGCGAGGGATACCGTGAGCTGGTGCTCACCGGTATCGAGATATCCTCCTGGGGCCACGATCTGAAAAACGGCCAAAGCCTCATCGACCTGCTGGAGGCGGTATCCGCCGCCGCGGGGGATATGCGTCTGCGGCTGGGGAGCCTGGAGCCCCGTACCATCACCGAGGATTTCTGCCGCCGGGCGTCGAAGCTGCCCAACCTGTGCCCCCACTTCCACCTGTCCCTGCAGTCCGGCTGTGACGAGACGCTGCGCCGCATGAACCGGAAGTACGACACGGCACGGTTTTACGAGTCCGTCACGCTGCTGCGGCAGTATTTCCACCGGCCCGCCGTCACCACCGACCTGATCTGCGGCTTCCCCGACGAGACGAACCGGGAATTCGAGCAGACCATGGCCTTTATCGAAAAGTGCGCCTTCGCGGATATGCACATTTTCCCCTATTCCGTCCGTCCCGGCACCAAGGCGGCGGAGCTGGTGCAGTTCAGCGCCGCGGTAAAGGAGGAACGGACCCGCCGCGCCGTGGCCGTGGCCCGGACCATGCACCGCGCCTATCTGGAGGGCTGCGTGGGGCAGACCTACCCGGTGCTCTATGAGCAGGAGAAGGACGGCCTCTACACCGGCCACGCCCCCAACTACTGTGAGGTGTGCGTCCGCGCCGAAGATTTACATAATAAAATTATCGATACAAAAATAGTCGGTATAGATGGTGATGTACTGATAGGAGAGTTGACATAACATGAACCACTTTTTCGCCTATATCAACCGTATGCGCTTCATCCAGCGCTGGTCGCTCATGCGGAACAGCTACACGGAGAATATCCAGGAGCACAGCCACCAGACAGCGGTGCTGGCCCACGCGCTGGCGGTGCTGCGCAACGAGTGCTTCGGCGGCCAGGTGGATGTCGGCGCCGTGGCCGTGGCGGCGCTGTACCACGACGCCGGCGAGATCCTCACCGGCGATATGCCCACCCCCATCAAGTATTACAACCCCGGTATCCGCGAGGCCTACAAGGCCGTGGAGCAGGTGGCGGAGGACAAGCTCCTCTCCATGCTGCCGGAGGACCTGCGTCCCGCCTACGAGGACGCCCTCCGTCCCGCCGACCCGGAGATCGAGCAGCTGGTCAAGGCGGCGGATAAGCTCTCCGCCCACATCAAGTGCATCGAGGAGCTGAAGGCCGGCAACACCGAGTTCCGTCAGGCCGCCGCCCAGACCGCCGCCGCCATGGACGCCATGGCCCTGCCGGAGCTGGACTATTTCCGCGAGCATTTCCTGCCCAGCTATTCGCTGACATTAGACGAACTGGAATAGCAAACCGCGCCTCCCGCGCCCTGCCATCGTCAGGTCTCCTCGACGTATACCCGATACGCCGTCGTCGGCCTGCCATCGACAGGACGCAGGATCCATCGGTTTGCAGCAAACCGCGCCTCCCGCGCCCTGCCATCGTCAAGCCTCCTCGACGTATACCCGATACGCCGTCGTCGGCCTGCCATCGACAGGACGCAGGATCCATCGGTTTGCTGCAAACCGCGTCTCCCGCGCCAAAACAAAAAACCATCCGAAAGGAGTATATAGTTATGAAAGCGATCGTTACCGTTGTGGGCAAGGACCAGGTGGGCATCATCGCCGGTGTGTGCAACACCCTGGCGGCCAGCCGCATCAACGTTCTGGACATCAGCCAGACCATCATGGAGGGCTACTTCACCATGATGATGGTGGTGGACCTGACCGAGTGTCAGGCGCCCTTCGACGCCCTGCGCGCCGACCTGAAGGCCTACGGCGAGAGCCGCGGCCTGTCCATCCGCATCCAGCGGGAGGACATCTTCGACGCCATGCACAAGCTGTAAGAGGTGGGGAATATGCTGAGTCTGCAAAACATCTTTGACACCATCGCCATGGTGGACAAGCAGCACCTGGACATCCGCACCATCACCATGGGCATCTCCCTGCTGGACTGCGCCGACGAGGACATGGACCGCTGCTGCGACAAGATCTACGACAAGATCTGCTCCCGCGCCGAAAAGCTGGTCCAAACCGGCTGCGATATCGAGAGCGAGTTCGGCATCCCCATCGTCAACAAGCGCATCTCCGTCACGCCCATCGCCATCGCCGGCGCGGCCTGCAAAAGCGAGGACTTCGTCCCCCTGGCCCTGACGCTGGACCGCGCCGCCAAGACCTGCGGCGTCAACTTCATCGGCGGCTACTCCGCCCTGGTGCAGAAGGGCTTTACCTCCGGCGACCGGCGGCTCATCGCCTCCATTCCCGAGGCGCTGGCCCGCACGGAGCTGGTCTGCTCCAGCGTCAACGTGGGCAGCACCAGGGCCGGCATCAACATGGACGCCGTGGCCCAGATGGGCCGCGTCATCAAGGAGACAGCCCACCTGACCCGCGACCGCGACGGCCTGGGCTGCGCCAAGCTGGTGGTGTTCTGCAACGCCGTGGAGGACAACCCCTTCATGGCCGGTGCCTTCCACGGCGTGGGTGAGGCCGACACCGTCATCAACGTGGGCGTGTCCGGCCCCGGCGTGGTGTACCACGCCCTGCAGGGCTGCAAGGGCCAGCCCTTCGACGTGGTGGCCGAGACTATCAAAAAGACCGCCTTCCAGATCACCCGCATGGGCCAGATGGTGGCCGCCGAGGCCAGCGCCCGTCTGGGCGTGCCCTTCGGCATCGTAGACCTGTCCCTGGCCCCCACCCCGGCGGTGGGCGACAGTGTGGCCCGCATCCTGGAGGAGATGGGCCTGTCCGTCTGCGGCACCCACGGCACCACGGCGGCGCTGGCCCTGCTGAACGACGCCGTGAAGAAGGGCGGCGTCATGGCCAGCGGCCATGTGGGCGGCCTGTCCGGCGCCTTTATCCCCGTCTCCGAGGACGAGGGCATGATCGCCGCGGCCCTGGACGGCACCCTGACCATCGACAAGCTGGAGGCCATGACCTGCGTGTGCTCTGTGGGCCTGGACATGATCGCCGTGCCCGGCAGTACCACGGCGGAGACGATCTCCGCCATCATCGCCGACGAGGCCGCCGTGGGCATGGTCAACAGCAAGACCACCGCCGTCCGCATCATCCCCGTGGAGGGCGCGGACGTGGGCGACACCGTGGAGATGGGCGGCCTGCTGGGCAGCGCGCCCCTGATGCCCGTCCACGAGGCCTCCAGCGCCGACTTCATCGCCCGCGGCGGCCGTATCCCCGCCCCGCTGCAAAGCCTGAAAAACTGATATGATCCGACCTGCGACAAGCTTCGACATTCCCCGCGCCCTGGCGATCTACCACAGCGCCCGGCAGTTCATGCGCCGCAGCGGCAACACCGTCCAGTGGGTCAACGGCTACCCCTCCGAAGCACTGCTCCGGTCGGACGTGGCCGCCGGCCGGCTGTTCGTCATGGAGGACGCGGGCGGCGTGTACGCCGTGTTTGCCTTCATCATCGGCGACGACCCCACCTATCAGGTCATCGACGGCGCGTGGC
>UMLT01032631.1_pt1 | contig 9563 bp, 6 predicted proteins | sample 1966641 | NCBI WGS metagenome assembly UMLT01 (sample SAMEA4836208, study PRJEB28245) | human gut metagenome | biome: gut microbiome; material: fecal sample | place: Denmark | collected 2008 | reverse complement strand
GGTATTCCAAAGCCGAAAGTTCCTGTTTTTCCTGAAAAGTAAGAGAAGTGCAGCTGCCCAAACATATCCCCGCAGCCGCCAAAGCAAAAATAATTCTGTTCATATCCAGCGTCCATATTCATTTAGCCCATAATAAAAACGGCCGCTTCACAAAGAAGTGGCCGGGGTATTAGCAAGCATACCAACAGAAATGCTGTCCCTTATTCGGCTGACCATAACTGGCCGGCCTTATTCGAAACTACCCCGGCCATAACAAATATGACGCATACAGGAATCTAACTTGCCAAAAGAACCTGTATTTATGACGCATACAGGAATCTAACTTGCCAAAAGAACCTGTATTGGGGATTTATAACTACGGTGCACAGAAAATTCAACCGTTCCGCCGAATCTTTCGCACCAAGACCTTGCCGTGCCATAGCGCGCGCAGGGTTATGTGTTATATCTCGGTGCTATCCATGCACCGCTGTTGGTAGAGGGCTGCTAAACCCCCGCCGGCGGTATCCCGCCTGCTAGATGTCGCCAAAGCGGCACCTGTATCTTTTTTACTATATTGTTTTTTAGATTGCAAGCTTTTTTTATTCCCGCCCGCCACACCTCTCTTATCTGCCCCCTCTCCTTAAAAAAACATTGACAAAAAGACAAACCCCGCCTATGCTCGCGCCAATTCCAGTATTATAATCTCAATTATTAACGCTAATTTTTTTAATTTATGAATTTGCCAACTATTCAGATTCCGTATTACTTTACGGATCAGCGGCACAGCGGATACGCCGATGCCGTCATGGCGGGAAAAGTCAGCTCCGCCAATTTCGTTTTTGTTTCGGACGTGGAAGACATTGCGCCGATTTTGCCGGAAGAGCCGGACTTGCGTCTCGGTTCGCCCGAACATTTTCTCGGCGCGTTTATGGCCGCTCTGGCCAAGCCGGAAAATCTGAAAGCCCTCCCGCACATCATTGCCTTTTGGCAGGACAGGCGGCTGGCGCCTCTCTCGCTTCTGGCCGAGGCTTATTTGGGCGTCGGGCTGCAAAAATACGCCCGGGATGCCCAAGTGCCGCAACAGCGCACGCTGTACCGTCAGGCCGTTGCCAGACTCAAACGCGAGATAGCCAAAAACGCCTCTCCGGTAACGCCGCAGGCGCTCGAGCTTCTCTGCTTCTGGCCGGATATCGCCGCGCAAAAGCTGGGGCTCCTTGTCGAAGGCGCTGACTACAGCCCCGTGCTGGCCAAGCTCGGTTTCACCGGCACGGCGCGCAACATTGCCGCCTTTCTGCTGAAAAACGGTTTTGCCCGCAATCTCCGCGCGATTACCGGTTATCTGCTGCCTCTTCTTGAAACGCTGCAGGAAACCGCCGGAAAAACATCGCCGGAAGCTGCCGGAAAAGCACCGCAGGGTACCGCCCATAACACGCTGCCGCCGGAAAAGCTCACCTTGGGCGCCGCAGCCGAAATTGCGCTTGCCAACGGCGTTTCCGAACTGGTGCGCCGCCGGGAAAATCTCGACAGCTCCGATTACCGCGATTTGTCCCGGTGCCTGCACAGGATTCGCCCCGGAGTTGCCCTCAACATTTTCCTGAAGCTTATCGGCGCCGACTTGGTTACGAAAACCCGGCATGTCTTGGAAATGCGGACAAACCGCGAAATCGTCGTTCATTCGCCCGACACGGTCTTCAGCGACATCCGCCATCTGGCAGAAAAACGGCAGGACCCGCAAATGAACCTCAAAATCGCCGCCGCGTTGTACGACGTTGCGCTGCCGCGGGAAAATTACGAACTGCCGCAGCTGGCCGCCGTCCTGCTTGCACAGCCACAGAAACGCCCCGAAGGCTGGAACGCGCTGCTTGGCTTTGCCCGCCATGTCCTTCAGGATTGCAACGCGTCCAGTCAACAGCTGTATCGCTGCCTGTGTGCCGTTGCGCTGAACAGCGGTGAATTTGCCGATATGGTGGAAGTTGCCGAATTCAAACACTGGGCCGTGGAAAAAGCCGGTCTTTGGCGCTGCGGCTGGGACCCCGTACAAAACGTGTTCCGAAGCCGCGGCAGCTTCCGGGAAACGGACAGCACGGCGTTCGTCGTTTTTTATGCCGATTCGCCCCATTCTCTGGATTGGAAAAAATCGCTGCCCGCCCTGTTGCGCGACACGGATCTGAAACCGCAGGTCCGCCGGGAAGCGGTCGAAATCATCGCCGCCCGCCACTGCGGGGAAAAACCGGATTTTCTGCTGAAGGAAGATTTGGAAAAACTCGCCGAATGGGCGCCTGCCCTTCCCGAAGCCTGGCTCGAAACGCTGCCCTGACCGGCGCCGTTTTCACCCGCTGCCCTGACCGGCGCCGCTTTCACCCGCTGCCCCGCTATCGCGGCAGCCCCCGCACCCGGCTGTTTCCGCAGCCCCGGCACCCGGCACTCCGTCTGCAGGCCTCGCATTCTGTCGCCCGACCCGGCTGTTTCCGCAGCCCCGGCGCGCTTCTTTTTCCTGCCCCTCATCGGGCAGGATTTTTTTTATCCACCATGCAAAAAAACACTTGCATTTTCAAATTAACCTGATAAATATACTTCCGTTGCCGTTTTAGCTCAGTTGGTAGAGCAACGCATTCGTAATGCGTGGGTCGGTGGTTCAAGTCCACTAAACGGCACCAGATTAAAACCCTTGCAAGTCAAGGGTTTTAATGTTTTTAAATTCTTTCGGCATGAACAATATAAATTTCTTTCAAATCAACCTCAAATAATTATTGACTTTAAACAAAAGTTCTATTATTTGTATATATGGTTAAAGTTAAGCACACCTCCCTCATGGTGTGCTCTTTTGTATACTGCCGCCAACACTATATCCCATCGCCAACGCTGTATCCCACCACCAACGCTGTATCCCATCACCAACGCTGTATCCCATCACCAGCGCTATGCCCCATCGCATTGTATCCCGTCGCCAACGCTGGCAAAACGGCCATTTCCGGATATGTCCGCCCCTAATACTTCGCCTTGTACATCTCCAGACACTTCGCCATATCCAAAAACGTCTTCATGTGCCGGTGGCACGTTATCGGCTCGCGCGGTGCCTCGACATAAACATATTCAGTCCTGGCGCAGCCGCAGAGTAACAGTATCAGCAGGCAAAGGGCTGTCCCAATCAAAACCGCCCTCTTTAGCCTGTGCGGCGCGCACCTTCTCCGCCGCTGCTGCCTCCTCAATCTCGCACAATCGCTTATCGGCGTCCAACGCCCTTTCATCTCGTTTCGCAATTTCCGCCTCCAAAAATGATGTTTTCCCAGACAGGGCGCTCTTTTCGCCCTGCAATGCCGCAATCTCCCTGCCCCGCTCGATATACAGGCTCACCGAGACATACAGCGCCAGCAGCAGCCCCGCCACGGCGTATGTTAAAAATCTGGTCATATCCGCCTCCGTTTTTTGTGTTAATCCGCCCCTCTGCCGACGCTTCGGACTCCCTCTCCCGGTACCTGAGGCTGCCGTCCCGCCGGTGCAGCCTCTGCGTCCGACACGCCGCTTTACGCTTTCGTCGCCGTCTTAAACTCGTATCTGCCCGCCTCATCGGTCGCCCCGGTGGCAAATCCGGTCAGGCTCAGCGACGACGCCATGCCGAACGTATCCGCGTACCAGTCGTTTGAAGACGTCGTCAGCTTATATATGCCCATGTTCCAATAAACCAGCGTCTCCGTCCGCTTTCTGTACCCAACCACCGCCGACGTCAAATCTTCCGAGAGCGCCAGACAATATGCCCCGTCATCGGCAATTACGCCCTCTGCCGGCACGGCAATGCCGATATTCAGATTGTCAAACGCCTTTGCCGCCACGTCCCATTTAAAGGCATACACCGCCGTATGGCTGCCCGCCGTCAGAAGTTTCGTGTCGTTGTTGTACTGCACCGAGCACACCTGCCCCGTCAAAGCCTGCAAATCCGTCTGCAAATCGTCGGCCTCTTCCAGCGCGTAATTTTCGCCGATTTTAAAAATCGCCAGTTCCGTCGGTTCATAATTGTTTTGCTTGGAGCCGCGGTTGCAGATGAAATAGTCCCCCGCCTCAAGCCCCGTCGCAAACATAACGGGATAATTGTCCTTAACAAGCGTGCTGTTTCCGGAGCCGATTTCCCGCGGCGTCCCGAAAAACTTGTCAAAATCATAAAATTTATAGTTTCCCTCCCCGTCGGCAACAAACATTTTCCCGTCCAGCATCAATGCGGAATAAAGATAGCCGCTAAACCCCGTTAACGGAAATTCGCCGAGCGAATTCGCCAGCGTAAAGCTCCCGGCCGCGACCCACTTCAGCACGTTTCCGCTCCCCAGATACAGGCCGGCGTAATTCGTGTATGCGTCTTTCGTAACCGCCGAAGAATAAAGCGCCGTTGCATTGCCCGCATAGTTGGAAGCATACGCTATAGCCTCCCCGCCGATAAAGCGGACAAAATTTCGCCCCGACGGCCCGTCGTTCAGGTCAGACGCCGTCCACGCCTTCGTTTCCGCATCGTAGGTAAACTGCTTGCGCTCCGTACCGCTCAGATTCACCACCCAGAAATTGTTGTCGGCGTCAAAAACCGGCGCATACTGCGTGCTGTTTCCGCCCGCATAATGCTGATACGCCGTATTCTCGTCCAGATTATGCCTGTTCAGCCAGGCCTTCGTCCCTCTGACAATCGCCGTTCCCGTATTGTTGACCGCAAAAACCGTTTCGCCGCCGTCTCCGCCTTGCAAAACCAAAGCATTCGTTGTTCCTTTCATTTTTCCTCCGTAATATTCGTCATAAAAACCATAAATTCCAAGAGCCTGCCCCGTCAGCTCCGTCCCATGTCTCCCGCTGCCCTGTTCCATGTATCCCGCCGCCCCGTCCCATGTTTCCCGCCGGCTCCGTTCCACCCCAATGCCGGCTCCGTTCCACCCCGCAGCCGCGGCGTCAGGCCGTTATCGTCCGTTGCTCCTCCAGCGGTTTCCAATAGTCCGTCCAGCCGCCCGTGCCGCCGGAAGTTTTCGTCCGCAGAACCGCCTGCGCCAAATCCATGTCGCCGTTGAACGACGATGTGCCGTCATTGGAAAGCCAAAAAGGCTCTCCGCTTTTGAACACGTCCGTCTCCGTCTGCACCGCCTGTGTCCATGCCGCAGCCTCCGGCAGCGTATCCGCCGTATAGGCGCCGTTGTCCTCCAGAACATACAACGTCGACGCATACGCCCCTTTTTCCGCATCGTATATCATCTGCGCCCGCACCCAGTACGTCGTTCCCGCCGTTGCCGTGCCGCCGGTTTTCCGCGACCCGTCATAGATGCACCACGCCGCGCCGTAAAGCCCGAAAAAGGCGTTGGTTTCCGCGTTCCTGAAAACCGTATTGTATCCCGACGGCGTCTTCGGCGTTATCTTCGCAATAAATTCCACATCGCCGAAAAAGAATTCCGTTACCGGCAGCATTTTGTCGGCAACAAGCCACATCCCGTCCGCAAACGCCGCCGTATCGCCGCGAAACGTAACGCCGCCTTCAACGCTGAAATGCACAATCGGCCACGGGTTTGTAACGTGCGATTCGATAACCTTGTGCCCGATCCACACTTTCCCGTCGACAGCCGCCGCCGTGTCAAACGCCGTCGTTTCCGCTTCCGCGTCGCAAAAGCAGTTCCAGTCGGCCAAAGCCCCGGTATCTCCGTCCAACGCGCCCGGCAGGATTTCCGAATAAACCGTATACGCTTTCCAGTACGCCTTGCCGTCAACCGTGATAAGCGAATTATGCAGGTCAATCGTCCCCGTCCACGCATTGTTGCCGGAATCAAAGCCGAAACACAATTGCGCCGCAGTCGTGGAATACTGCACGGCCGCCGAAACAACGCGGATAAATTCCTCCCCGTTCGCCGTAACCGTATATGCCGCCCCGTCCCAGCCGGCCTTGATAACATAATCCGTATCCGCCGCCAGCGCCTGTTCGGAAACAACCCCGTCCGCAATGTCCCAGGCTGAAGTCGAACTCGCCAGATACAGCATAAGGCGCCCCGCCGCGTCCGTGCAAAGCTGCGGCGTCGCCCGGTTCGTCGAATAATTGCCGAAAATATAGCTCTGGTCGGCAAACGTTTCCGGCGTATGGATTTTCACGGCGATTTCCCAGGGATACGACTGGTTGTAAAACGCCGTGTAGATGTTGTTTGCGCTCGTAATGTTGCGCAAAACGCCGTCTTCGCCGATGTCCGGGCTGCCTCTCCGGCTGAAATTGTCATAAACCGTATTCGCGTTGCGCAGAAAATACCGCTTGCCCGCAGGCGCCGCCACGCCCCTGTAGCCGCCGTAAGCGCCCCCGTCCGGCAAAATCCCCGCCGAAACGGAAAGGACCGTGCCGTCCTGCGTAATCGTAACCCCGTCGTAAGGCTCCAGCGCAACGTCGTCGACCGTATTCGCCGTTACCGATTTCGCCACTGTCTTATCCCAGTAGCGCGCCTTGGTTATCTTGTACCTGAACGGCATTCCCGCGTAAACCTTTTTGTCAAATGTCGTGTTATCTGTCGTGTTATCTGTCGTCATTCTGCTTCTCCTGTAAATTCAAACGTGTCCGGCGCCGGCGTTACATTGACCTTCAGCGAAAGTTCCGGCAGCGCGCCGTTAAACTCGACCCGGCCGCCAACGGTGTTCCCGGTGGCAAATCCCGTTACAAAACTCTCGCCCGCCAAATCGACCGTCCTTTGCGCATAAAGCCTGCCGTCGCCGCTCGCCAGAATATAGCCGTACGCGTCGCCCCTGTATCCGCCTGCCGCAGAGCTGGAATTGGTATGCGACACCACCGAAAGCAGCGATAAATCGTCCGCAAACACCGGCTTGTATATGCCGTAATCCGGATTGTTTTCCGCCAGTTCCGCTTCCACCTTTACCGGCGTAAACCGCTTGCCTTCGCGGTCAGCCGCAAACAGGTAAATGCCGTCCGTCGTGCCGATGCTGAGCGTTTTGTTGTTCGGGTTGTAGAGCCACCATGCGTTTGCCGACAGTGCCGCCAGATTCGCCGGCATATCCAGCGGCACCACCGCGTCGTTTTCGTCGACCGTAAACGTCTGCCACTGCACGCCGCCGCCGGTGTCCTTGTTGGTTTCGGCGGACGGGCTGCAAAAGATGACCGCCCCCGGCCGCAGATCCGTCGCCATAACGGCAAAAACGCCGATATTGCCGCTCCACAACAGCGCCGGGCTTGTCGGAACCGCCAGGTCGTACAAATAAGACGTCCCGGCGGAAACCCCCGGAAAAAGCAGCAGGCGTTTCGCTTCGGAATCGTAAATTCCCCGATAGGCGGTCTCAGCCAGCCCCGTAAACGTGTACAGGGTGCCGCCTGCCCTCTGCGCCTCATAGTCAAATTCCTGCAACACCGGCACGCCGCCCTGTTCCTTGTAAAGCCGCATACCGCCGCCGAGATAAAAATTGCTTTCCTTGACTGACAGATGCACCTCCCGCACCGTCAGGTCAAGGCGTGTGTTCGTCCCGCGCCCGCAGGCAAACATCTTGCCGTCGATAAAGCTGTAATTCGCCAAAATATCCCAGCTGGCAAAGTGCCCCAGGCTCCCCCCGACGGCAAAAGCCCCGTTTTTGCAAAACGCCGGATAAATATGCCCCGTAGAATAACGGCTGTAAATCAGCATCGTCTTCCCGTAAAAGGCGGTGCTGGCACTGTACGTTTTTGAAGGCGTCTCCAAATGCTGCCTGCCCTCTTGCGTCCGCAGCCTGTTTGAGATATAAGCCTTTTCCCCGGCGCTCCAGCCGCTCTCTTCCCCGTTATAGGCATAGATAAGCGAAGTCCCTCCGCCGCGATAAACCAGCGCGTTCGTTGTTCCTTTCATGTTTCCTCCATAAAAAAAGGAGCCGGCCCCACTGCCGCCCCCATAAAAAAAGCAGGCTCATCCGTCCCGCATTCTCATAACAAAAACAGCCCGGCATCATTCAGCCGAACCGCATTCTCATAACCAAAACAGCCCGGCATCATTCAACCGAACCGCATTCTCATAACAAAAACAGCCCGGAAAACACCCGAGCCCGTCAGTATAATACAAAAGCCCGCCGCCTATGTCAATAGTTTCGCCCCCCTCTTGAAAAATATTTTTCCTCCCCCCCGCCCGCCCCGCCACTCTCTGCCCCATTGCCCCTTTGCAAAAAAATACCCACCGGGTGAAAAAAAAGCTTGATTATTTCAAAATTATATTATATCTCATTCTTGTTTTGCACGACAGTGCCCGAAAGGTGCCCGCCCGCAAAGGCGGAAAATGCAGAACCGCGACCGCCCCGTATTACCGGAGGCAGAAGCGTAGATGAACGCCCGCCCGGTACCCCGGGACAAAGGCGTAAATGAGCGCCATCCCGGCTGACCGGGACAAAGGCGTAAAAAGCGCCCCGGCACCCCCGGAAAAAGGCGCAGGATGTGCGGCCATGGCGGAATTGGTAGACGCGTAACGTTGAGGTCGTTATGGGCTAAGCCCGTGGAAGTTCAAGTCTTCTTGGCCGCACCAGAATTTTCTGTATTGTATTATAAACGGGTATCCGCAGCTGTTGCGGTTTTTGAAAAGCGCCGGAGGGCGCAGGGAGGGGCGATGCTGAGAATTTATCGGACCGAAGAAGACGGCAGGCTCACAAAACTCAAAAAAAACAAGATTCTCCCCATGACCTGGTGCTCGCTCGTCAACCCGAACGAAGAAGAGCTGCTGCAGGTATCAACCGTTTTGCACGTTGACTACGACCTCCTTAGCAATTCGCTGGATGCCGACGAGCGCTCCCGCATTGAGCAGGAAAAAAATTCGCTGGCCATCATCATCAACCTGCCGCTTTTGGACGACGAAGGCAATTTTGACACTCTCCCCTGCGGCCTGGTCATCACCCCAAAAAACTTCATCACCATCTGCGCCCGCGACAACCGCGTTATGAATTCGTTTAACCGTTCGACCGCCAAAACGTTCGACACCCGCGACCGCGCGCGCTTTATGCTGAATATTCTGTACAAATGCACCCAGTTTTATTTAAAGTACCTGAACATCATCAACAAGCGCACCGACGAACTTGAATACGCCCTGCGCAAAACCACTTCCAACAAAGAGCTTTTCCAGCTGATGGAAATCCAGAAGTCGATGGTTTATTTCACCACCGCGCTGAAAGACAACCACCTCGTGCTCTTAAAACTGCTGCGCCTGATGCGCACCCCCGCCGTCGCCAAACTCGCCGGCTTCGGCAATGACGACGCCGACCTCCTCGACGACGTGATTATTGAAAACAAACAGGCGATAGAAATGGTGGATATGCACCGCTCCATTTTGGAAGGCATGATGGACGGCTTCGCCAGCATCATCAACAACAACGTTAACCTGGTGATGAAATTCCTCGCCGCTATCACGATTATCCTCTCTATCCCGACCATGCTCGCCTCGTTCTGGGGCATGAACGTCCCGGTGGCATTCGCCGGCGACCCCAACGGCTTCTGGCTCGTGATGGGCATCTCCGCCATAGCAACCGTCATGACAATTATCTATTTCCGCCGCAAGGGAATGTTCTGACCGGCCTCTCCTCCTGGCATTGCCTGTACCGCTGGCACTTGCCTGTGCGGCAGCTCTGCGGCA
>UMLT01053299.1_pt1 | contig 9566 bp, 8 predicted proteins | sample 1966641 | NCBI WGS metagenome assembly UMLT01 (sample SAMEA4836208, study PRJEB28245) | human gut metagenome | biome: gut microbiome; material: fecal sample | place: Denmark | collected 2008 | reverse complement strand
CGGCGTCCAGCAGAAGTTCCCACAGGGATTCGAGGCTGGCCATCCCGTCAAAAAGCAGAATGGCACCCCGAATGTGGTAAAGCTCGATGCGCTTCGCATAAAAATCGGCGGAGCTGCCCAACCTAGCGTTGAGCGCCGCGAGGTTCGTTTCCAGATGTTCGGAAAGCTGCATGGTCCCATCCCCCTTTTGCAGTAGGATACCCTCCGCCGCGCCGGTTATTCCCGCAGGAGGTGTTCCACCTTGAAGCTCTTGATCGTTCGCACCGTTTTGATCTATCTCTGCGTCCTGTTTGCCATGCGGCTGATGGGCAAGCGCCAGCTGGGTGAGCTGCAGCCGGAAGAGCTGGTCTCGACCATCCTCATCTCCAATCTGGCGTCCATTTCCATCGAATCGGAGGAAGTCCCCGTGACCGCCAGCCTCATCCCGCTCTTCCTCATTGCAGCGCTGGAGCTTCTGGGGTCCATTCTCAGCTTCAAGAGCCAGAAATTTTTCAACCTGATGTCCGGCCGGCCCAAAACGGTCATTCTGGATGGGCAGATCGACCAGAACGCCCTGCGCACTTTGCGGCTGACGACGGCTGACCTGATGGAGGCCCTACGCGGCAAGGACGTCTTTGACCCACGGGATGTCTCCTACGCCGTTGTGGAGACGAACGGCAGCCTTTCGGTGGCGCTGCGCCCCGAAAAAGAGCCTGCCACCCTCTCCGACCTGGCGCTCAAGGTCCAGCACGGTCAGGCGACCATCCCCTTTGTGCTGGATGGGCAGGTGCTGGACGACAACCTCCACTGGTGCGGCAAAGACCACGCCTGGCTGGAACGGACGGCACAGGCCAATACCCTGCTGGTGGAGGAGATCCTGCTTCTGATCGGCAACGACACCGAAGATTACTTTCTGCTGAAGAAAGAGCCGCGCCGCACGGCCCGCCCGCTCAGAAAGGAGGACGCATGAAACGCATCTACGCCTGCCTCGGCATCGTGGCCGCCCTGCTCGCGGTGGCCTTTTACAGCAGCTTCCGGGTGCAGATGTTCGCCGAAGACATCTCCGGCGACATCGACCATGCGATGGAAGCCATCCGGGAGGATGACCTGACCGGAGCCCGGCAGGCCCTTGCTGAAGGAGCCGACCTCTGCGACCGGATGCGCGAAGGGATGAACCATCTGCTCAAAACGGAAGACTTCACCGAACTGGAAGCGGCCCTCCGCGCCGCCGACGGCCATCTGGAATGGAACGCCCCCGAAGAAGCGTTCGGGGAGCTGCGCCGCGCTCAGGTCCAGGTCGAAACGCTGGCCTGGCTCGCCCGTCGCATCCTCTGAGGCAATTCAGCATTTCGCATAATCAAACTTATGCGAATGATCGCTGCAACGAAAAAGCGCACAGCCCTGCCGCCCAAATCCAGGCGGAGGCTGTGCGCTTTTTTGAAGGATTCTCTTACTTTTTCCGGTCGCCCATCAGCTTTTGCAGCTCGGTGAAAAAGCTCTCGACATCGGCAAACTGCTGGTAGACTGACGCAAAGCGGACATAGGCCACTTCGTCGATCTTTTTCAGCTCCTGCATGGTCAGCTCACCGATGCGGACGCTGGTCACTTCCCGGTCGTAGGAGCTCATCAGCGTCTGCTCAATGCTGCTGACGGCGCGTTCCAGCGACTCGTAGCTGACCGGGCGTTTGGCGCAGGCGCGCAGCATGGCGTTGAGCACCTTCTGCCGGTCAAAGGGTTCGCGGGAATTATCCTTTTTGATGACGATCAGCGGGACCGTCTCCACCACCTCATAGGTCGTGAACCGCATGTGGCAGCGCAGGCACTCCCGGCGGCGGCGGATGCGCTCGCCATCTTCGGTCGGGCGGGAATCGATGACCTTGGATTCTTCATCGCCGCAATAGGGACATTTCATGGTTTGTTCCTCCTGATTTGGTCATGTTCACGTTTGGGCGAAGCTCACGCTTTCTTTTTGCCGGTCTTGCGCTCGCTCCACAGCACCCACGCGGAAGTGGACACACACAGCGAGGTGTAAACACCACTGATCATGCCAATCATCAGCGGGAACGCAAAGGTGAAGATGCTGTCCAGGCCGTAGAGTTTGGAGATGATGCACATCACGCCCAGCGCCATCACGGTGGTGACGGTGGTGATGATGGTGCGGCGGGCCGACTGGTTGACCGAGTGGTTGACCAATTCTTCGAAGGAGGTCTTCTTCTCCATCAGGGTGCGGTTCTCGCGGATGCGGTCGTACACGACGACGGTATCGTTGATGGAGTAGCCCAGAATGGTCAGCATGGCGGCGATAAAGTTGCCGTCCAGCGGGGTGCGCAGCAGCACGAAGGTGCCAAACACGACCATCAGGTCGTTCAGCAGGGCCAGAACGGCCATCATGCCGCCGGTCAGGCCGCCGATCTTCTGGAAACGGAAGCCGATATACAGCAGGATGAGAACCAGCGCAAAGAGAACGGCGACCAGACTCTTCTGCAGGAACTTGGTACCCATGGCCGCGCTGACGTTGCTCAGCGACAGCTGGACGAAGCCGTTGTCCGGGTAGGTCTCATTCAGGGAATCCAGCAGGTTCTCCACCTGATCGGTGGTCACGGTCTCGTTGCCGGGCATGGAGATCTTCAGGGTCTGCTCCCCGGTGGCGACGTTCTCGCCGGTCTGGAGGGTCAGGTCCTTGCTGCCCAGTGCGGCAGAAGCCGTCTTCTGCACATCGGCCGTGGTGAACTCGCCCTCATAGCTCAGGGTGATCATCGCACCGCCGGTGAACTCGGTATCCAGCCGGACGCCAAACACCACCGCGCAGAGCAGGATGACTGCCATTAAGCAGGAGGAAATGGTCAGGAAGCGCTTGCGCAGGCCCACAAAGTCGATGAGCTTTTTCTCAGCAGGCTCCTTGCCGGGGCGGTCTGCACCGTAGAGCCAGGGGTCGCGCAGGGCCTTGATGGCCGCTGCCCCGCGGATCATCACGCGGGTGGCGAAGACGCCGAACACGAAGTTGAGCAGCACACCGGTGAGCAGCGTGTAGCCGAAGGCATAGATGGTGCCCGCAGTGGACGGGCCAAAGGCAAAGAAGACGAAGTGGAGCATCTTTGCAAAGAAGCCGTCCGAGGGGCCGAAGGCACCCATCAACACGACCGCCACGATGACGATGGTCACGTTACCGTCGATGATGGGCGTCAGGCCGCGGGCAAAGCCGCTCTTGAGGGCACCATCCAGAGACTTGCCGCTGCGCAGCTCTTCCTTGATGCGCTCGGCGGTGATGACGTTGGCGTCCACACCCATGCCGATGGCCAGGATGATGCCGGCAATGCCGGGCAACGTCAGGGTGAAGCTCTCAAACACCGAGAAATAACCGGAGACGAAGGCCAGCGTAGCCGCCACCTGACCGGCCAGTGCGATGCAGGCCAGGAAACCGGGCAGACGGTACAGCGCCGTCATCAGGACCACGATGAGGGCAAAAGCGATGAGACCGGCCAGCACCATAGCGCTCAGGCTGTTCTCGCCCAGGCTGGGGCTGATGGTGGAGTAGCTGTCCACGGTCAGCGCAAAGGGCAGCGAGCCGGAGTTGATCTGGCGGGCCATCTTGACGACATCGTCCTGCGTGAAGGGGTTGGATGCCGAGCTTGTGATGATGGCAGCGCCGTCGGTAATGGCCGCATGGACCGTGGCCGTGCTGACATTCTCGTCATCCAGCCAGATGCTGATGGTGCCGTTGCTCTGGTAGAGCCGGGTGGTGGCATCGCCAAAGGCTTTGGCACCCGCATCGGTGAACTTGAGGGCCACATAATACTCCGAAGAGCTGCCGCTCACCGGGCCGTACTGCGCTGCTGCGCTCTCGACCATGGAGCCGTCCAGGATCAGCTCCCCGTCCGCACTGCTCCCCTCCCGGAAGGTCAGGTAGGCGGTGGTGCCGATCTCTTCGATGGCAGCTTCGGGGTCGAAATCCGTCTCGCCGGACTGCCACGGAAATTCGAGGATCAGACGGTCGGAATCGTAGTCCACATACAGCTCGTAGTCGGTCACGTTCAGACCGACCAGACGGTTCTCAATGACGAGCTGCGCTGCGTCCAGCTGCTCATCGGTGGCATCGTAGCCGTCCGAGGGTGCAAACGTCACGTTGACGCCGCCCTTGATATCCACGCCGAAGCGGATATCCTGTGCGCCCTTGATATAGGTTCGGGTCACATCGCCATATCGAACCGCAACGCCGAAGAATGCCGTGTAGACAAACGCCGCGATCAGAAGCACCGTGACAACAAGCTGCCATGCTTTGCCTTTCGTCTTCATAAAAATCGGGAAACCTCCAAAATATAATAAACCTCCGCCGTGCGGCAGGATTCCGCCGCGCGGGGAGATCTTCAACAACGGGGACGCTTACGCTTCCTGATCCGCAAGCAGCTTTTCCACGGTGGCCAGCTTTACGCAGACGCACAGCAGATCCGAAGCGGTCTCCACCTCGTCCAGGCTGGGATAGGTGGGCGCAATGCGCAGATGGGAATCATCCGGGTCTTTGTGGTAGGGATAAGCGGAACCGGCACCCGTCAGGGTCAGGCCGCACTCCTTGCACAGGGCTGCCACACGCTTGGCACAGCCGGGCATCACATACAGGCTGATGAAGTAACCGCCCTTGGGGTTGGTCCAGTGGGCGATATCGCCGCAGGGCGTCAGCTCCTCGGAGAAAGCCGTCTTCACTGCATCGAAGCAGGGAATCAGGCGGCGGCGGTGCTTGGCCATGTGGGCCAGGACGCCTTCCTTGTTCTTCAGGAAACGGACGTGGCGCAGCTGGTTCATCTTATCGTAGCTGATGATCATGACCGAGAAGCGCTTGCAGATGTACTTCATGGAATTCTCGCTGCAGGCGATCGCGGAGACGCCTGCACCGGGGAAGGTGATCTTGCTGGTGGAAGTGAACATGAAGACGCGGTCCTGCGTACCGTACTTCTTGCACTCGTTCAGCAGAACGGGGGTCTCGATGATCTCATCGGTCAGATGGTGGACGATGTAGGCCTCATCCCAGAAGATCTTGAAATCGGGAGCGGCCGTCTTCATCTTAGCAAAACGCTCGATCGTTTCGTCACTGTAGGTGTAGCCGTCGGGGTTGGAATACTGCGGCACACACCAGATGCCCTTGATGGTGTCATCCTCGGCCACCAGCTTCTCGACCACATCCATATCGGGGCCGTTCGGGGTCATGGGCACACTGATGAGTTCAAAGCCAAACTCCTCGGTGATGGCAAAGTGGCGGTCATAGCCGGGCACCGGGCAGAGGAACTTGCGCTTTTCCACCTGAGACCAGGGGCAGGGAGACTCCGGGAAGCCGAACACATAGCCGATGTTGATGAGGTTGTACATCAGCTGCAGGCTGGAGTTGCCGCCCACAAAGACCTCTGCGGGCTTGACGCCGAAGACATCCGCAAACAGGACGCGGGCCTCGTGCAGACCCTCCAGGTCGCCGTAGTTGCGGGCGTCGGTGCCGGCATCGGTGGTATAATCGGTCATCTGCAGCAGGCCCATGGCCAGATCCATCTGGTGAGGGCCGGGCTTACCGCGGGCCATATTCAGCTTCAGGCCCATTGCCTGAAAGTTTTTGTACTGCTCTTCCAGTTTTGCCTTTTCGGCTACGAGTTCGTCGCGGTTCATCTCAAAATAAGTTGCCATTGAAAACACACTCCTTTATCGTACTTCCTGTTCCCACAGTGTCCGCGCCGGGCTTTGAAAAGAAGCTTCCTGCCAGAGAGAGCCGCAGCCCAGCCGTCCAGACCTTAATATTATAGCTCATATCTGCTCTTAAAACAAGCATATCTCAAAAAAAGCCCCGCCAAAAGTCATAGCTTTCAGCGGGGCAGCGGCCCGGAGCAGCCTGCCGGGTGGGCAGATCAGCTCAGGGACGTCTGATTCTTATAGCGCTTGCGGACCGCGCCGTATTCCAGCTTCGGTTCGCCGCCCTCGACGGTGTCCGCATCAATGGTCACGCGGATGATGGTGGCATCGCTGGGTACCTTGTACATGATGGGCATCAGGATGCTTTCCATCACGCTGCGCAGGCCGCGCGCACCGGTCTTGCGCTCGATGGTCTTGCGGGCGATCGCATGGAGGGCCTCATCGGTGATCTCCAGCTCCACACTGTCCATGTTGAGCAGCTCTTTGTACTGCTTGACCAGGCTGTTGCGGGGCTCCTTGAGCACACGGACCAGAGCGTCCTCGTCCAGATCATCCAGCACGGTGATGACCGGCAGACGACCGATCAGCTCCGGGATGAGGCCGAACTTGACCAGATCGTGCGGTTCCACCTTGCGCAGCAGCGCCTTCTGGGCATCGTCGGAGTTGTCCTTCAGGGAGCTGCCGAAGCCCAGTGCGGACTTATCGGTGCGGCGCTGGATGTACTTGTCCAGGCCATCAAAGGCACCGCCGCAGATGAAGAGGATGTTGGTGGTGTCGATCTGGATGAACTCCTGCTGGGGGTGCTTGCGGCCGCCCTGGGGCGGGACATTGCTGACCGTGCCTTCCAGGATCTTCAGCAGGGCCTGCTGCACACCCTCGCCGCCCACATCGCGGGTGATGGAGGGATTCTCGCTCTTGCGGGTGATCTTGTCGATCTCATCAATGTAGATGATGCCGATCTGTGCCTTCTGCACATCAAAATCGGCCGCCTGGATGAGCTTGAGCAGGATGTTCTCGACGTCCTCGCCGACATAGCCTGCCTCGGTGAGGGTGGTGGCATCCGCGATGGCGAAGGGCACCCCCAGCATCTTGGCCAGCGTTTGGGCCAGCAGGGTCTTGCCGACACCGGAGGGGCCAAGGAGCAGGACGTTGGACTTTTGCAGCTCCACGTCCGAGCCCTTGCCGCTCAGGATGCGCTTGTAGTGGTTGTAGACAGAGACCGCCAGCACACGCTTGGCCTCGTCCTGCCCGATGACATACTGGTCCAGGCCGTCTTTGATTTCCTCCGGGGTCAGAATGTTGACCGAGAGGTCGTCCGCAGCCTGCACATGGGCGCGGCTTGCATTGCCGCGGCTGGGGCGGTTCGAGCCCGGATGCTCCGGCTTGTCCGCGAGCAGGGCGTAACACAGGCCGATGCACTCGCTGCAGATGTTGACGCCGGGGCCGATGATCATCCGCTCCACTTCGTCCTGATGCTTACCGCAGAAGCTGCAAACCAGATCTTTTTCGTTTTTGTCTCTGCCGGAATTATTGTTTGCCATAGCCGTTTTTCCTTATTCTGGGTCGTCAGACGCAGCGGGGTGCTCCCCTGCTGCGCCGATTGGTTTCAGCGATCCCTCAGCGGTGGGTGATGACCTCATCGATCAGGCCGTATTCCTTTGCTTGCTGCGCAGACATATAGTTGTCGCGCTCGGTATCCAGCTGGAGCTTTTCCAGCGGCTGGCCGGTGTACTCGCTCAGCATCCGGTTCATCTTATCGCGGATATAGACCATGTGCTCGGCATGGATCTTGATATCCGTGGTCTGGCCGGAAAGGCCGCCGCCCTGACCGCCTGCGATGAGGGGCTGGTGGATCATGATCTCAGCGTTGGGCAGCGCAAAGCGCTTGCCCTTGGTGCCGCTGGCCAGCAGGAACGCGCCCATGGAGGCTGCCATGCCCATGCAGATGGTGGAGACATCGCACTTGATATACCGCATGGTATCGTGGATGGCCATGCCCGCACTGATGGAGCCGCCGGGGCTGTTGATATACAGGCTGATATCCTTATCCGGGTCCTGGCCTTCCAGATACAGCAGCTGTGCCACAACAAGGCTGGCCGTGGTATCGTTGACATCCTCGCTCAGCACGATGATGCGGTCATTCAGCAGACGGGAGAAGATATCGTAGGAACGCTCGCCGTGTGCCGACTGTTCTACAACATAAGGAACAAAACTCATAAAGTTCGCCTCCTGGATTGAAAATGTTTGGTATTTGCAAAATTGACCGATACGGCAAAAGAAACAGGGCCGTATCGGTCAATTTTAACAACCTTTGCTCACAAAAGCGGCGAAACACCGTTTTTGCGATGGCGGCCTTGGAGGCTGAACTTACTCAGCGTCCTCGGTCTTCTCGGCTTCCGCAGCCTTCTCCACGACGTTGGCGTGGCTCTTGATGAAGTCGATGGCCTTGTTGACGGCCAGATCCTTCTTCAGGTCATCGACGTTGACCAGCTCACGGACCTTGTCCTCTTCCATCTTGTACTGGTCTGCGATGCGCTTGATCTCAGCAGAGACCTCTTCCTCAGAAGCCTCGATGTTCTCAGCGGCAGCAACAGCCTCCAGAGCCAGACGGATCTTGACCTGCTTCTCAGCCTGGGGCATGAAGGAAGCGCGGAACTGCTCCACGGTCTGGCCCATATACTTCAGGTAGTCTTCCAGGCGCAGACCCTGCTGCTCCACACGGAAGGCGAAGTCGTTGACCATCTCGTCCATACGAGTGTCATACATGGCCTGGGGGATCTCAGCCTCCATGCTCTCGATGACCTGATCGACCAGAGCATTCTCGACAGCCAGGTCGTCCTGCTTGTCCAGCTGCTCCTGGTTGTTCTTGCGGATGGACTCCTTGAAGGCCTCCAGCGTGTCATACTCGGAGCAATCCTTTGCCAGCTCGTCGTCCAGAGCGGGCAGCTCCTTGTACTTGACCTCGTGCAGCTTGATCTTGAAGACAGCTTCCTTGCCAGCCAGCTCAGCAGCCTGATACTCGGTGGGGAAGGTGACGTTGACGTCGAACTCTTCGCCAGCAGAGTGGCCGACGATCTGATCCTCGAAGCCGGGGATGAAGGAGCCGCTGCCCAGGGTCAGGCTGTAGTGCTCTGCCTTACCGCCCTCGAATGCAACGCCATCGACGAAGCCTTCGAAGTCGATATCAACGATGTCGCCGTTCTCAGCAGCGCCCTCACGGGTCAGCTCACGGGCGTTGCGCTCCTGCACACGCTTCAGCTCGGCATCGACGGTCTCATCGGTAACAGTATGGACCGTCTTCTCAACGGTCAGACCGTTGTAGTTGCCGATCTTGACTTCGGGCTTGACGGCGACCTTGACAGTCAGGGTCACGCCCTCGGTCTCGTTTGCGGAATCCACGCTGACCTCCGGGCGGCCAACGGGCTCGATGCCAGCTTCCTTGACGGCTGCCTCGTATGCGTCGGGGAACAGCTCGTTGATGGCATCGTAGGTGAAGACATCAGCGCCGTACATCTTCTCGATCAGAGCACGGGGAGCCTTGCCCTTGCGGAAGCCGGGAACTGCGTACTTCTTGCCCTCCTTCTTGAAGACATCGGCAACTGCGGCCTTGAAGGCCTCAGCGTCGATGGAGAACTGCAGCTCTGCCATGCTCTTTTCGAGCTTTTCGCACTTGATGAAATTCATTTGTGTATCCTCCACTCAAAAATTCTATTGCGTTGGGAGCGGGGTGTTCCCCCTCCCCTGCAACCGCGCACCGCGTCCTTGCTGTTTGCGAAATGCGGGGACGCGCGCGCTCAATTGGGTGCAACAATCGCGTCAAAACTTATTATAGCACGTTCCAGACACAATTGCCAGACCAAATTTTGACTTTTTGTTCTTTTTGCCCACTCTGTCCGCCTTTAATTGATGCGGTACGGGCA
>UMLT01002256.1_pt1 | contig 9647 bp, 8 predicted proteins | sample 1966641 | NCBI WGS metagenome assembly UMLT01 (sample SAMEA4836208, study PRJEB28245) | human gut metagenome | biome: gut microbiome; material: fecal sample | place: Denmark | collected 2008 | reverse complement strand
GTGTGTTCCGTAGAGAGGGTCGAACGCTTTAAACTTGTCGCCGTTTCCCTTATCGCCGCTCAGATAGTCGAAACTTGCCACAACTCCCCATGTCTTGTCAAAAGCATAGGCAGCCTGCACGCTTCCCATTAATGCCGACACTTTCTCAGCATCCTTATTCTTGCCCGTCTGATAGTAGAAAGCGCCGTCCAGACTCCAGCTACCGGGCTTATAGGTAAGATACGTTCCCATTGTTTGCAGATAACGGGTATGCGAATCCTGCGTAGCCGCATCCCCGGTTTCCAATCCCAGGTTCATAAACAGCAAAGAAGCGCCGAACGGAATTGCATCCGCCTTATAGTGATACCATACAGTCTGCATATTCTTATAAGGCTGTGCACCGGAAGCATAATAAGTACCGCCTATCTTCTTCTCGTCATTCTGGTTGAAGGCAAGAATAAGGTGTACCTCATTATTCTTATTCGCATATCCCAGTTTCAATGCGTCATGATAACGTCCCGCTACATTCCAGTCCAATCCGCCCAAAATACGCTCATCGTCATAAACCAATGCCTGACGCCCCAACTGGGCAAAAAGGCCGTGTCCGAAATCAAGTTTTGCCCATGCTTCGTTCAGGACAAAACGCCCGTTCTTGTCGATCTGCGGATCTTGTCCCCAAACTCCGACGTGCTGTGCCGACATCTTGATTTCCAAGTCCGACCGCTTGTAGTCAATTGACAAACGGGCACGATTGTTGATAGACGATGCGGCTTTCACCCCTTCATTGCGAGGAAACCAAGCTCCGTTCCGATACTCCGCCCGAGGTCTGATTTGCATCGACATCGAGAACTCATTTTCCTTCTCCGTGTTTTGTGTGTATGCCATGCTTGGCAATAGCATCATAAGCACTAATGACCAATAAAATGTTTTCATCAATATTGCAATTTAAATGATTTGATATTTCAATTCAAATTATAAGTGTGTACACTGACACCTTGTGCCGACGGAAGATAATTGATTCCATACCAGCACATCTGTAATAAAACAAACGATACTAACAAAATAACTAATGCCGGACGCACTTTCAACGGTTTACCCAGTCGGAAATGTATATATGTAAGATAAGAGAACCAAGTTGCCGCTGCCCATGTTTCTTTCGGATCCCAAGCCCAGTAATGTCCCCAAGCTTCCTTTGCCCAAATAGCTCCCGTAAGCATACCCAATGTCATAAAAGCCAGACCTACATAAGTAAGGTTATCGCATAAATCCATTTCTTTCCGTTCAATCTCTTCTTTCTTGAACCAAAGCAGATAAATAGCCATTACCACCGCAGCCCCCAACATAGCATAAGCAAACATATACACAATAACATGAGGAGCAAACCATGGACTCTGTAAAGCAGGCATTAACGTCTTGTTGTGAATCTCCGGCTTAAAGATATTGATACAGATAAAGACTAATGACAGAACGCAACTGAAACTAAGAATCCATTTATACTTCCAACGTATATACGTTATCAATCCAGCCAACGGCAGAAAGAAAGAATACCACAAACGTGTCTCTCCCATTGTCCGCATCGGAGGACGTTCCAAAGAAACCCACATGCCGAGGATAAAACAGAAAAATACAGCCAATCCCAACAGAGTAAATCCGTATGCCCATACCGTTTTCTTTCCTTTCCAAGCAGCAAAAGCCCCCAAGCTCCAACAAACCAATGCGACTACCGCAAACAATATAAAATATTCCCAACTCATTCCTTTTCCTCCTCTTTCCTCTTTTGTGCATTCACAAACAGACAAACGGCCCCGAGCATCATCATAACGATCCCTGTATAAACTACCGGCAACCACGGATCACGAACCAGTTCGAAGATACTAATATCACTCCAACCCCCTTTCGACTCATCATAACTAAGCTGATAGATTTTCCAGCCTTCTATCTCCATAGGACGGTTCACTTCAATCGTATCTTCCGTAATTGTTCCCTCCTGCGTATAGACTTTCACTTTCGAAGCAAAGCGTTGCGGTTCTCTTTCCGGCATTACGAGGCTAGTCAGAGAATCAAGGCGCAATGCCTTATAAGGGAAAAGAAAACTCCCACAACTCACCCAGCCTTCCTTCGTCTGCCGGTTCTTTCGGTTCACAGCTTTCAAATGTACAGCGTAAGTTGCTCCCATAGAATGAAAATCCGTAAACTTCAGCGTATCCTCGGTAGCTACGGAGGCCGCCATTGGAATGGATTGTTGAATAGTCAGTTCCCAATCCTGCAAAGTCCCACCGTATACTTCTTCTTCAAGCAATAAATGTACAGGAGATTTTTCGGGAAGTGCACGTCCGGTTTCATTATCAATCAGCATCAGTTTCGGCGGATATTCATCAATAGTAAAATCTTTTAATTCGATAGCCAACGGAAGTTCTGTCAGTTGTCCTTTATCATCGGTAGCCCGCCATTCCGCGTTTCCCATTCGGGTAGTCATTTTCAGTCGCTGCATATCGGCATTCCCTAAAGTAGCTGCAATCAATGCAATGAATAATCCGATATGATTGAGAAGAAACGAAAGGCGGCCGAACTTCAAAGGGAAACTGGTACGGAGTATCGTTAATCCCAATGCAGTGGCCATCCATAAATAAAGCAGAACGAAAGACCAGGATGAAATCATCTGTGAAAATCCCAGTATGTCATTCGAAGCATGACCGGAAGGAGCCTGCCGGATAAGACCCATTACCACCGTCATACCGACCACCCAGACAAGGGAAGAAACGGCTGCGGAATAATGGCTCAACCACCCAAACAAATAGACTCGTTTACGGAGAAGGTGCATGGCTATCAGAACAATGATATATACTGATAACACTATTAAATTAACCGGCCAGGCAAACAGATTCCAATTGATACCTCCTACCGTTATTTGCAGCAGTGCACCTATCACCAATAATCCTGCACCAATAATCAGACCTTCTTTATAGCTCCACGGTTTGCTCCACATATACTACTATCTTATTTTTGTGCCAGACGACCATTTGATTTCGCTTTCTCCAACCAAGCCGGAACAGTCGTTTTCAGAAATCTCTCCTTGGCCGCTTTTTCCGCGTCGATATCCAGACCGATATATTGCTGTGCCTTTCCTTTAGTGGAAATATCAGGCATCGGCACATCTCCGGTAAATCCATTCTTCGCAAGCACCTTAGATACAGCTAAACGGGCCTGCATAGCACGATCGAGCCCATGAGAAAGGATTCTCTGAATTTCCTGCGGCGCATGAAAAGCACCTCCGTGGGAAGCCACTCCGAAATCCCAACGCCACTGCGCCTGACGAATCAGAGCAAGCACATTTTTCATTTGCTCTTCTGTCGCCCCATTATCCCAGGCATATTTAGCTTCGATATGCGCTTTTGCCAACTCCTGCTCCAAACGGTTACGGATTTCATTCGCTTTGCGTTGACGTTCATAAACGTTATTACGCAATGTTTCTTCGCTTTCACGGTGACAGACCTGACAAGTACGGTCAATCATTGCCAACGGACTCTGGATATGGTGGTCGCTGAATTTCACACCGCCTTCACTCTTATAAGGCATGTGGCAATCGGCACAAGAGACACCTCTCTGACCGTGAATACCCATTTGAGCAATTTCGTAATCCGGATGCTGTGCTTTCAAAATCGGGGTACGGCTCAATTTATGAATATAATCATAAAAACCGGCTTCATCATAATAGGCTTCCATATCTTCCACAGTAAAGCCTTTATCCCAAGGGAAAGTCAGGTATTTGCCGTCACCTTTGAAGTAATATTCTACGTGACATTGCGCACATACGAGCGAACGCATTTCCTGTGGAGTAGCCTTTGTAATATCCTTGCCTTGGCGTTGGAACGCTTCAATCAAAGCCGGACGGCTGATATGAAGATTCATCGTTTCCGGATCGTGGCAATCGGAACAACCGATCGGATTCACAATTTCCGCACCCATGGCACCCCACTTATTGTTATAGAAAGAATCAACGCCCAATGCTTCCATCATACGGGGAACATCCGGGCTCTTGCAGGTCCAGCAGGTAGACGGTTGAGGACCGTCGGTAGGATTCACAGGTGCTCCGGTACGAAGCGAAGCGGTGATATCTTCGATAGCATGCATATGTCCGCGCGGAGTGGAATAATCTTTCGAGAAAGCATATCCCGCCCAAAGTATTACCATATTAGGACGTTGTTCCAGTACATCAACGGCAACATTTCCATTAAACTCACTTTGGAAATCTGTTTTTGCAGTTTCCGCCCAAGTCTGATATTCACGAGGGAAATCATTCTTAAAGAGTTCGTTGCGTGCTTCAATCCCTTTGATGACAGTCTTGCGGTTATTAAAGATACTAGTTACTTCCGCCCGCCTCTCCATTAATGCAGAAACGCATAGTCCCAAAACAAAAACAACAACCATTGAGCCTCCGAACAACAGCCATCCTTGCCATGATTTTAATTTCTTTTCCATTCTATATCGGTTTTATTATTTTATTACGTAGTTATATTTTGCTTATTCTTTATTATCTATCATTTTTTGGAGCCATTCCGGCACGGGCGATTCGGGAAGCGGTACAATAGCTCCCGGAGCCGTGGACAGCGAGTTCTTCCCGCCATGAGGGACATCGCGGTGACAATCCCAACAAGCCTTTCCTTCTCCTACTTGCGACAGCATATAATCTATCTTTCCCGTCTTCACAAACTCCGTATTCAGTTGTGTATGGCAACGGATACAGTTATTCATAATCACTTGCGAACTAGCTTCGTGTGCCTGTATCACCTGCGGCTCACTTTTCGTGAGAAACGCCGCTACGTGCTTCATTCCGTCAATCCCCTTGAATGTCCACTTCTTTACCGCGTTTTCGTGAGGAACATGACAGTCATTACAAGTAGCATCCCGGGCATGCGAACTATGAAACCAGGTTGCATAATAAGGAGACATGATATGGCAATTCACACATGCTGCCGGATCATCTCCCAAATATGTATGTGCCCGAAGCATATACATAAATAAAACTCCTCCGCCCACGATAACGCCGGTAACAATGACAGCTATTATCTTCGATTTGTACGAAGGAAAAATTCGATTTATAATTGGCAACTTTATCATAGGGAAAAGTATTTTTCACAAAAGTAAAGCTTTGAAAACAATAAAGGTGTAATATCTATTACACCTTTAAATTTCTTTCTCCAATTTTGTACCTACAAAGGTCGCATTTTTTACAATGCACCTACTTATAACACCTTTATTCTATTCATGATGATGATATTCTTCTTCTACATAGTTACTCAATTCGATATTACGGGCAACATACGTCTCGTTTCCTGCAGCGTCCGTGCAATAAACCATTAAATGATAATCTCCCGGAGTTGCATCCTTCGGAATCATAATATCATGATGATGAATATGTGCCGTTTTCTTTCCGGAAATATCATAAGACTTGTTGAAGCTGAAATCGATAGTTTCTCCGGCCCCCCTGCTTTTTCCATGCGAATGGTGATCGAAGTTGCTGTGTATTTCAATCATATACGACTTCAACATCACGTCGTCCGACAGATCCATTTCAAAATGCACGCCATATTCACTTCCTATTTTCAGCGCTTGCCCTTCTTCGGGTTCGTACAGTTCAATCACCGGCTTAGTGGTATCACTATCCGAATCATCACAAGAGATAAATACAAAAACAGACATTGCCAAAAGGCTGATTATCGGGAGATATAATTTAGTTCTCATTACAGTAATTTTTTAAATGGGATTTTGATTAATAATTGGAAATTGCGTCCCGGTTCCGGGATTTCTACTTTCCTGTAAAAACTAAGATGATTGTAATATCGGGTATTGAAAATATTCCGGGCAGTCAGGGTTATTTCTATTGCCTGATTCCCCCGAATGGGAATATTCAACGAACCGCCTAAATGGAACAGGTTTGCACCCGGTGTACGGTCTTCGTTACGTTCTACGCGATTTTGCCGGGCTATGGACTGCCACTCTGCATAAAGCATAACCTGTTTCCTCTGCCATGTCAACGTGTTCCGCATACTAAACGGAGGAGAAAAACTTAACGGGATATGCTCGTCGCAGTTGTAGGTATAAACATACTCACCGGAAATACGGTAATTGAAACTACGCAGAAAGTGAATGTCTATCGTTGCTTCCGTTCCGGCAAACAGCGCCTCGGCTCCTGTGTAACGATAAATCTGTCCGGCATGCGGCAGGACAGACCACTCGCCCGTAGGACGCAGAAAGATGTAGTTACTAAACCAACTGACGAAGGGAGAAACGGAAATGGAAAACCCGTTATACCGTAAGTTATAAGAAGCGTCCATTTGCCATCCCTGTTCTGATTTCAGATTTGTATCTCCCTGTTCATGCCGGAAGGTCCCGTGATGCACACCGTTAGCCGCCAGTTCGTTCGCACCGGGCAGACGGAAGCTACGACCGACGTTTGCTTTTACCATGTGCCGTTCGGACGGTGTCCATACCAATCCCAGAGAGAATGAATAATCACCGAATTTCTTTTTCACTGCATGGCTGTTCCACTTATAGTGTTCTACCTGTTCTTCATCATATCCCTGTTTTCGGAGATAATCGGCAAGATAGGCGTCTTCATGCGAAGATATATGAATATATCCATAGTCATACCGCATTCCTCCGCTGACGGAGATAACATTATTAGGCTTATAAGTCGTAAGCCAAAGCAATCCGGTGGTGGAACGGTAGTATTCAGGCAATAAGAATGAATAACCGGAAATATCGTTCCGTTGATGCTGTCCGTCCCAACCCAATGCATGTTCCCACGAAGAAGAACCGATAAAGCGGACTTTTACCGATGCACTGAGAGTATTCAAGTTGAAAGCCAGTTCCTTGTCCAGGTCTTTCTCCGGTACGGGTTGCGAACCGTAATGGGTATGGAAAACACTCCATTCTTCACGGTGATTATTCTGGAATCCAAAGTCGCCCGACAAAACTAGCTTCTCCCACGCATACTGCTGAAGGGTAGTCACCTTCAGATGATTCACCTTGCTGTAAGGTAATTCCATGTTACGGCTGTCCCCGTCATCTTCTACGCGGGATACATCCGGTATACCATGCGCCCCCGGAAAGAAACCAGTTTTTTGGTAGACGTTACTTACGGAATAGTTCGCTTTATATCTTTGCCGTTGATATTGGGCGAAGAATCCGATATTGCGTTCAATGCCTGCCGTATTCTTTAGCTTACGCCCGTAAACAGGCATTTTTTGCGTCAGGTAAACAATAGTATCCGTAGGGATGCGGTAATCCCCGAAATGCTGTTCGGAATAACGGACTTGTGCATACCAGAAACTCTTCTTTATTCCCAGCATAAATGATTCTCCGAGCGTTCCGTTGACGGACTTTCCCAGAAGTGTAACGTCTCCGAATAACATATCTACCGAGGGTACGGGAGGTGAAGTTATGGCAATCACCCCTCCCATTGCATCACTGCCATATAGTAGTGAAGAAGGACCTTTCAGGACATTGACAGTTCCGATATTGAAAGCATCCAGTTCCAGTCCGTGGTCGGCTCCCCATTGTTGTCCTTCCTGCTTGATTCCGTTTTCGAGTACAGCAATCCGGTTGAATCCCATTCCTCGGATCATCGGTTTGGAGAAGCCGGAACCTATATCCATTGCTTGCACGCCGGGGATGTTCTCCATTGCTTGCATGAAGTTTCCCGTAAAATGTTTGCGCAGAAAATCCTGATCCACTACATCAACCGCAAGCGCAGACTTTTTGGCTTGACGTTGCTGGTACGACTCGGTCACAACGACATCAGGCAAAAGTAAACTCTTGATTGAATCGGACTTCTGTGCGTGGGCGGGTAAGACTACAGTCAGCCCCAATACGCCCGAAATAATTCCGATACGCATCAATTACAATCTTTTATATAATGTGTAAAATGAATGTGAGGACAGGTTACGATAAGCCCGCCTTCTTGAAAAGTTTGATTATGTAATTATGCAACAGGGGGTGCACGCAATTGATGTGAATAAGTCCGTTTGCAAACGACCTTATCCTGATAAACAACCGGCTCGTAAGGCACGAGCGTTAATGTACAATGAAATTCTACCGGTTGAGGTTCAGTAAAGAAAGAAAGGGAGTATTGGCATATCGCACAATCATCGGATGATTTGTGAGAATGCCCGGCATGAGAACATGACTTTTCATCCTCGCTTCCATGATAGTGAAAGGTCTTCACTACAAAGAACGGAATGAATGTCATGAACAACACCCATGCTATGTACGCTCTTGTTTTTCTCTTATGATACATTCTCCCTCTATTGATTATATAGAATAGCGGGAACAAATATAGGGGTATGAAAGAGAACTGACAAATTATCAGGCTTAATATGTGTTATCAGACAATATTCCTTTTCTGAAATTACCTCTGAAAAACTATTTTTAAATCATCTCATTCTTCCTGTTTCCATACATAAAACACATTCCTTCCCGCTCTAGTCACGGCAGCAGTATTCAATGCCCATTCACGGATATATACTTCGTCCGCTTCCGGCGTATCAACCAACTTCAATCTCTGTGACTGCGCATTGACAGCCAACAGTTCGCCGACGGTGGTTTTCGCATCCAGTTTATTCTGGTACTTTTCGATAGCTTGTGTATCCAAAGAAAGAAGGATTGTATGCCACTCCGATCTTCTCTGATATCTTCATCGGATAAGCAGAGTTCATCCAAGCGACTACCAGATCAGGAGAATTTCAACTTCAGTTCCTCACGCTTCGCCTGAGCAACCGAACAGCTTTTATCCAAAACAGCAGTTATATACGCATTGTTTCTACCCGCCTTACGGATGATAATCTTAGGTTCGATGATTTGCAGGAATCCGGTTTTCTTATACCCCCAAATAGGCATTTTTTATTTTATGGCAAAACGGGCGGTCATTTCATATCTCAGCTTGATGACACGGTACTGTTCGGTAGCCGCCGTCCCCATGCTGACATTGCTCTGTGCCTGGAAAGGAAGGTAACGGCTTATATTGTTATCGGCAGGTTCGATGATACGAATGACTTCACCCAATTGCTGTCCCATTGCTGCCACCAGATAGGATGCTTTCTCACGGGCTGCTTTCAATGCTTCAATCTTTCCCTGCTTCCTATACATCGGCAAGTCCTTATGTTTCAGTTCCCCGATACGCATTGATTCAATTCCCCATGTATTGACAGACCGGATAATGGAATTGATTTGCTCGAAATCCGTAAGACGAATATCCAGTTGTTTGCCAATCAGGAATTCCTTCCCTCTCTGACGCCAATAGTCCCCTACTTCCTGCGTACGGATAGCCTCATCCGATATTCCTATTTTACGCAAACTTTTACGCAAATCTTTCTCTATCACAGTCAACGGCACTTTCGTCCGAAAATCTTCCTCTTTCTTTGATTTACCCGTATATTCTTCTTCCCAGTATTCCTTTATCTGAATCAGAAAGTGTATTTCGTCCGGGACGACTTCTATCTCCGAAGAACCGGTCACTTCAATATATCTTTCATCACTTTCCTGAGCATTGGCAAGGATATTCCATGCGAACAAGGCAAAAGCCAATAAAAATACTTTTCTCATATCTTCGATTATTAGGGTGTTATTACTTTTTATATGCCATCAGTTCACAAAGCTATAAAAAAAAT
>UMLT01037827.1_pt1 | contig 9692 bp, 8 predicted proteins | sample 1966641 | NCBI WGS metagenome assembly UMLT01 (sample SAMEA4836208, study PRJEB28245) | human gut metagenome | biome: gut microbiome; material: fecal sample | place: Denmark | collected 2008 | reverse complement strand
CGGGTTGCTCCCCCAACCGCCGATAATCTTTTTATTGCTATCGTAAAATGCGCCCCCGGATTGCGTGGTGAAATTCTGAAACAATTTGCGGGGGTACACATTCCCAACCGGGACAAAAGTACGGGTATAATAGAACTTTGTACTATTCCCGTTTATGTTCCCGGTTATGTGACTTATCGCCCCGTTCGCTAAAAACGCATTTACAAATGAATGTCTATAAATCGGGTTCATATCAATTTTTAATTTTACGTGTCAAATTCTTGTAAACCTCAATAACATTGCCGTTGCCATCGACGTAACGACGGCGGCGGTTTTGTTCCTTAATCTCCCTTACATCGTCTTTTAAATCCCGCAAATCCGGTGCGTTATTTTGTTGAACCGTTACATTAATGCCGTCGGTATTGTAGGCATTAAGGTACTTTTGGGGGAATGTTCCCCGGTTCAAACTATTTATTACGTCCGGGATTAAACGACGGAAACGGCGGGAATTACGTTTATTGATAACGGCGAAAAATTCCCCGCCCTCGGCACGTCGGCGGGTTCCGTCCGGTTTTGTACCTAAATCAATATCATTTCCGCTTTGGTGCGAACCACCCTCCAAAAGTTCAACGGTACCGTCGCCGTATGTTTCCGTTCCTCCGGTTCCTCCGGTCTGTTTTGCCAATTGCGCCGCCTTGATTTTAGACGCTGCAAAACTCGCCCACATTACGGCAATTGCAGGTATTGCAAACGGGAAACCTAATTGCGACCATATCAACGCCGTTGCTGTTACCATGTTTCCGATTTGCTGCAATGTTTGTATTGCTGCCTGCTGTTTTTGCGCTTTCTGTTGTTCTTTCAACGCTTTTTCTTGGTTTTTCTTTGCCAAATCCAACTCCTTTTGCGCTTGTACAACATTATTGGCGTACCCGTTTGCCCTTGCTTCCAATTCTGCATCCAACGCCGATTGTGCGGCGGAAACCTCTTTATCCGCTTGCTCAACGGCTGCATCTGCTGCGGCAACACGTGCCGCCGTGAATGTATTTAACGCATCCAATGCGTATTGCATAGACGTATTAATTGCCTCTTTTTGGTCGTCGTCCAAATTAAGCCCAAACAAACCGTAAATGTCTGTTCCTCGTTCCTCCCCTTTGGATTGCTCAATTTCTTGGTCTATTTTTTTAATAGTGTTTTGAATTGTTTGTACCTCAACATCAGACAATTTATTGGCGGCTTGCTGATTTAATTCTAAAACCTTTTGCAAACGTTCCTTTTCTGCTTGCAAACGGAATTGAGTTTTCCGGGCTTCTGAATTTCTCAACAAATCAAACTCCGATTGTGCCAACGCTTGTTGTTGGTCGAATATCTGTAATTGCGCTTGCAAATATTCGTCCGCAATTCCGGCTCCCTTTGCGTCAAAACTTGCATTAATCGCCGCGGCGTCCTGCTGTTGCCCGGTCGGTTTCTGTTGGTTCTGTAATAATGCGGTTTGTCTTTCGTTTTCCAACAACTGCATCCGCAATTGTTTTTCCTGCTCGCTTCCCTCTTTGACTGCTTGCAAACGTAATTCAATGCTTTCTTTCTGTAACGCTAATTCCTGCAATTGTCGGTCTTGTTCGATTTTCAATAACGCCTCGGTTTGTTGCTGTTCCAACGCCGTAATTGTGGCGTTTATCGCTTGACGTCCGGTTTCGTTCAAATCCTTTTCGGTCTGCAATTGGTGTTGTAAATCCTCAATTTGGCGGGAATACTGATATTGCGTTTGTTGGCGACGCCTTGCCCATTCGTCGGTTTCCAGCTGCAATTGTGCATCCTGCAATTTTCGGGTTGCTTCCAAATTCTTTTTGTATGCCGCCTCAATTTGTTTTGCTTGCTGTTCTGCTGCCTTTTCCGCATCGCTTTTACCCCTTGGCGTTACGGTTGGGTTCTGTGTCGTTACGGGCTTATTGTCTGTTTGTGGCGTCGGGGTATCTCCAACAGAAACCGGGATTGTTAACGGTTTTATTTTCTTTTGCATACCCTCCAAACCCTCTTGGAAATTTTCTGTTATGTCTTTAACTTGGGCTTTAACCAAATTTCCGTACGCTGCTGCATAATCTGCCAATCCTTTTTTTACGTCGTCAAAATCTAACGTAAACGCCCCCTTTAATGCGGTTCCGGTTGCTTTGACTATATCAATAAAGAATCCAAACAAATTTCCCAACGTATCAAATGTTGTTTTGAATCCGGCAACAATCCCATTCCAAATTGCACGTATCAAAACACTTTCATTGTATAACTCAATCAAGTAATTGACAACATCAATAACCCCTTTTATTATCGCCGTCAATCCTTGGTTAACAAAAACTTTTGCCTGCGTTGTCAACGTTTCAAAATTTCCTCCGGTTGCGTCAAACAACCCGGATAATGCGTTTTGCAACTCAATTTGGCTTTGCAATTGTTCCTCCTGCAATTGCGCCAAAACTCCGGCTTTCCCTTTTACTTCATCCATGTTTGTTGAAATATCTTTCAACGTGCGCAAATACTGCAATCCGGCGTCCTCTCCGGGACCCCCGAATATATCTGCAATTGCAGCCCCGACCGTTGCCGCATTATCCGGCAATTCTGCCAATTTTGCGGAAACGTCTTGTATAACATCGAACGTTGTTTTGGTTCCGGTCTGCAAATCTTTTTGAACTTGTTCCGACGAAATACCGATACCGTCCAAAGCCGCCGCCGTCGCCGTCGTCATTTCACGCAAACGCAAATTTGCCTCCTTAATTGCGTCAACGCCTTTGTCCGAAAAGATACCCATTTTGTTTGTTTGGGCTACAATCGCAACAAATTGGTCTGCTGATATTCCAGCCTCTTTGAAATATGCCGGGTATTCTTTCAACGTGTCTAAAAATTCCCCGTTCGCATCGGCTCCGGACAAAAAACCATCCTTAACCAACTGCAATGCCTCATTTGCAGAAATACCAAATTGTTTTGATAATGCGTTTGTTGCAATCAATGTTTCCCGGAAATCTGCGCCGAACGAATCTGCGACGGCTTGCACCTCATTTCTAAACGCTTTCAAATCATCGCCACTTTTCCCGGTAAATTGTTGCGTCAATCTCGTTGCCTCAACTAACCCGGCGTTATAATCGTACCACCATTTAAACGCCGCACCCGCCGCCGCAATTCCGGCAATCGCCAAAAAAACCGGGTTTGAAAGTAATCCCAACAAAGTTTTTCCCAATGCTTTTGCCCCGTCGCCAATAGCTGTAAAAACGGCTTTACTTTCAGCCCCGCCACGTCCTAACGCCAAAAGACTTTCGCCAAATGCGCTATTTAAACCTAACGTTTCTTTTAATTTGTCGCCATACGCAATAATTGCGTCGGACGCCTCCGTATAATTTCCGACGTTCAATTGAAATTTCCCGGTTGCTTCCTGCAAACGTTTCATTTCTTCGTATATTTCTTTGGTTTGTGCAACCAATTTTCGCCCCTCCTCGGTGTTTTCCCGTTCGGCTTTAGTCATGTTGTTTAAATAAATCTTATTCAATGAATATTGCGCCGATAAACGGTTATAACTACCCTCGGCGGATTGATTTATTTTCACAATCAGTTTATTAATTTGGTTCGCTTCCTGTTGTGCCAATTTTAACTCGGCTAACTTTTTGGCGTTCTCGCTTTCTGCAAACGCCAAATCACGTTGCGCACGTGCCAAACGTTCCGCATCGTCTGCGGCTTTCTTGGTTGTGTTCCTGCCGTCCTCGGTTGCCCCGGAAACCTTTTGCAGAACCGCCGCCAACTGAATTGCTTCCGCCCTAATATTTTTCAACGCATTTGTATATGCGTCTGAAAGTTCATCCAATTGCTTTATCAAATCAGTAATCGAATTATCGGGGCTTACCAAATCAGAATATTTAATTGGGTTGTTGTTATCTGCCATATATCCGACTATTTGTTTTTGTTATTTTCGGGCAATTTGCCCTACAATCAATTTTCTTTTCTCAAATGTATAATTTATCGTCTGAAAAATAAAACACCTTAAATCGCCTTATTTTGGCTTTTTCTGCTTGCTTTTTTCGCTTGCTCCTTAATGTATTCAAATGCGTTGTAATATTCCAAAACGGTAAACGATTTTGGGTTTACGTGCAAATGTTGGGACAACATCAAACACATATTTTCAAACTGCTTGTCGTATTGTATTTCCACGCTATCCGACCCGCTAAACGATTTGGGTTTTGTATAAGTCAACAACAACGTCGTAATATGGTCTATTTCTTCTCGTTTGTCGCTTTCGTCCCCCTTTATTATCGCATCCAACATTAACATCGTGCGTTGCTTCAATTGGTCGTAATACTCTTTAACCGTGGCGTCGTCGAATAGTTTAGGAAAATACAATTGCAATTCTTTATCTATTTTTTTTTTGACCGCTTCCAATTGGGCGGTCAACTCGGCGTTCGGCGCATCGGCGAATAAATCCAATACCTTTTGCAAACCGTCCGCCGTCATATCGTTGTATTCGGTTCCGTCCACTGACTTAACCAAACAGGCAAACGCCAAATACTTTGGCGATATGGCGGATTGGACGAAATAAACGTTTTGCCGCAAATTATCCAATTCCTTTTCCGCCAAATCCGGCTTTTCCTTTCGGATAAACCGAATTGCCTTTTCAATATGCGCATCCCAATCGTTCAAATCCGACCCAACCCCGGCGTCGATAAGCAACATTTTGTTATATGCGTGAAATCGCAAAATCGGCAATTCGTCGATACTGTCGTACAACACAACCGCCCGTTCCCCTATCTTTGTCGTTTTCATAAGAGTATGCGGGTTATGACTGTTGAACAAAACGGAACCAATAACAATGCCGGGTTCCCGGTGCATATAGCAAACAGGACGGACAAAACGACCCCCGCCCACCATGATAAGCAAAAGCCGCAATTGAACATCTTAACAAAAAAGTCGTTGCCGTGAACTTGGACGTACTCAATAACGCCCCACTTTTTTAACAGGGTCAACAGGAACGCCGCCACGGTTGCCACGACCAAAACCCAAATAATGAAAGTTACCATATCGTTAAATGTTACAAGGTTGATTAACTGACAATACACCCTCAAAGCGAAAACCGCCGAACGGGTGCATTAAAAATTGATTATCTATTTCGTCCAACGTAAACCCACGGTACACGTTTTCCGCCAACTCATAAATCCGGTTTATTACAATCGTCCCGTCTTTCAGCCAAAAACCGCCATTTAGGACGGTCAATATTTCGTTCTTCAATGCCTCGGTATTCCGGTTGTTGAGTTGACCGGGGTAAACCTTGCGCAAATCGAACCAAACAATAAGGGAAAACGGGGCTTTAATCTCGCTTTGCTCTTTGGGAACCCAACCGACCGTTTGCGGGTCGTCTATCCAAAAGAACGAAAAATTGCCAATATTGGCATCCGGGGAAACGTCGATATAATCATTGTCGCCTCTCCATTCCGTCCCGCCCGCATATACGTTCGGGGTATAATAGCGTTTGCCCTGTATCACTTTGGCGATACGTTGCGCCCGCCCAAATGCGACGTCCAACCAATCGACGTTATCCATTAACCCGGTTTGTATGTTCCCCAAAACCCGGTCGATTAAAACCGGGTTGGGAATTATAGGGGTTGTTCTCTTATTCGTTGCCATATAATACGTTTTTTGCTTTCTTCATTAAGTCCGGGAATATATATTGCCAAATCAACGCCGCAATATTTTCGTCCGTCAATCCCAATATTTGCCGCCCGTACTTTTTTATTAAGTCCTCCGTTTTGAAATCCGACGCTTTTATTTCAAACTGTTTGTCGCCGACTTCCAAAAAAAACGACGCTTCAAAATCCCCGGTATCCCGTAACGTTACCCGGTTTGTCGGTTGTCCCTTTTCCTCCTTTATGGCTATCGTCAACGGCGAATACGGGGCGTAATCCATAATATCCACGCCCAAACGGTTAATACCTTGTTCAAACAATTGTTCCTCGGCATTCATATCAACAATATAGGCGTCATTGTCCCAAATGATTTGTTGAATGTATGCGCCGGACGATAACCCGTTGTTGAACGTGGCAACCCGGTTGCGTAAATCCTGTATTGACTTTAACCCCGCCATAATCTTACGTTGTCCGGTATTTTACACCGTGGTTATTACAAGTAAGGCAAATACGGTCGATACCCTGCGTATCCAACCGCAACGCCTCGTATGCTTTTTTTAGGTCATAACCCAAACCGCCGGGGCGACCCTCAACGTTGCCGTCCAACTCGTAAAGAATTTCCATCCGGCTTGCGTTTACTTGGTTCCGGTTTACCTTAACATCGGGGTTCATTGCCAACGTGCGCAACATGATTGCGGCGACCTGTCGTTGGATAACCGTTTGGAAAATCTGCCTTTCCTTAATGATAAAATCCGTTAGGTCGCAACCAACGGTTATTTCGCAATTCAACCCGTAATTCTGCGTATTGGTGTACATCGTCAGCGCAATATCCCACAACTCCGGGTATTCATCGAATGTTTCCGGGGCGTTCATCATAAACGGGGATACCTGTAAATACTTTGTTATTTCCCGCCAACGCTCCAAATCGACGTAACCCGTACACGTTCCGCACGGCTCCCGGCTCCAATCCTTTGTCATGTTAATTGCCTGCATTCCGGCGGGCAAATCGTTTTGGTTGTAACAAAGGAACCACGACCCCCCGGCGTTGTTTCCGGTACTGATATACGGCAAATAACAATCTTTCAACGGGAACCACTGAAAACCGCCGTTTGTCTGCGTAAAATTCAAATCAAACGTCTTTATCGGGTCAATTTGGGACGAATGGAAAAGATACATACGAACAACCCCGGTTGCGCCCGTCATTTGCAACCCGATTTGCTCGATTTTCATTGTTACGCCCATAGAACGAACCGGGACAATTTCAAACCCGACTAATTTATGATTATTCGGCAACGTCGCCCGGATACGTCCCGCACCGTCAAAGAACGTGCGCCGCTCCAACAGGTTCTTTGTTTCCTTATCCAATCCCTTTATTTGCGTGAATGTTTGTACCATTTGCGCAATACCGTTACGGGTCAAACGCTCCAAATAATCGGAAATGAAATTGTACGGTTGCCAATAGGGGTTGCCGTAATCGTCGTTGTAATCGTCGTTAAAATCGCTTTCGGTCGGTTCCTCGTTTTGGTTGTCCCGTGTCGCAATCCAAACTTTGTTGTTGTGGCGAACCTTTGCCCCGGCTTTGTATTCCCTTATCATATTCCAAACCGGATATTGAAAAACGAAATCATCCGGGACGATTGCCCGGACATTATCCAAAGTAACAAGGGGGTGCGCACCTTGAAACGTCAAACCGCTTTCCGTCTGCGTTAAATTGTCGTCTATCGCCTTTGCCGGGTCGTATGATTGTTCCCACCCGACGACGTGCAATAATGCGTCCTGTATTTCTTGTAATCTGTACATCTGCGTTTGAAATAAATAAGGGGGCGGGGATAACCACCCCGTCCCCTCGGTTTAACAATTCGTTATGCTCCGGCGTTATTCGCCCCCAGCACCTCCGGCGGGAAATTCCGCTGCGTTGGTTACATATACAGGCATACCCAACGGCTCGTTCGGATTGCGGGCGGCAATCTCGGCTTTGATAATCGGGTTTGCCACGGTATCCGGGTTGCTGTTGTAAGCAACCATATACGCCACGTCAACGGAAAATCCGAAATACTCCTTAACGGCGCACGTCAAATCGGCGGTTGCGGCGCCCATGATTGCGGACTGGTCGCCAACGGCGGTGTAATAGTGCGAACCAACGGGCAAATTAATGTACGGCAAACGTACAACGTCCCATTCGTGGAAATTCGCACGGGTGCGGCGCAATGCCTCACGGTCAACACGGGTAAGGATACCAACATTACCGTCAGCAACGGCAAACATGGTTCCCATTTTGCCCGCTTCGTCGGTTACGTTGTTCGTGTAGTGCAAAACCTTGTTGTCGTACTCCATGCGCTTGTTTACGTCGTTGTAAACGCCATGTTGCGCAAGTTTACGGATAAGGCTATCAACCCCGGCGTTGGCGATAATGTGGATATATTCCGGGTAACAGTTAGCCCGCATAATCGGGTTAATATCGCCCAAAATCTCGGTCGCCATTTGGGTTGGAACCTGTACCACGTTGCCCGCCTCCGTGTAGTTAAGCAACGTTTTGAACACCTTTGTTTTGTTTGCCTCCAATGCGGCAACGGCTCCGACGTCCAATTTGTCCGCCAAAGCCCGGCACGTCTTTTCCATTTTGCGCAAAAAGTCGTGTTCGTAGGAAATTTCGTTGTTCATGTATGCGGCGGGAACCATTGTAAAGCCAATGGCATAAGTCGCCCAAACAACCGTTACCAATGCGGACGTATTTTCATCGTCAGCGATAACGCACGAACGGACATTGCTAACCTGTACATCGCCGTCGTAATTGATAACGGGTACTTGTACCGTGTTACCAATGGACGCAAACGCACGGTCACGCAAATTGGGGTTAATGATTGAGGACGGGGCGTTGGTTTGCTCAATGAAAAAATCCAATGCGCCATACTCACACGGGCGGGTCATATTACGGTCTAATTCCGGGTTTTCAATCCGCCAATTCTGCAATCTTGTCGCTACTAATGACATAATGTTAAAAATTTAATTGTTATTAAATGCGGGTTTACCCTTTACCCGTGATTGTTTACTTTTCCGGCAATGCGGCAATATTGTTGTCCTGCCATGCCTGTTTCATTGCGGCGTCGAACTTTTCGGAACCCGCCGTTAAACCCTGCGCCATAAGGTTTGCGGCGATTGCTTCGTAAGCCTCGACACGGGTTTTTGCGCCCGTTATGTCAATGGTTGTTCCGCCACCACCGCCGGAACCGCCCGCCGGGGGAACCGTTCCGCCGCCTCCGGCTTGGCGTCCCTTATCCAAAATACCCATTGTTTCCAATTCCTTTGCCAACAGGTCGCCGGGGGTGTACGGGTTCAACTGATTGTTCGGGTTACGCATAATTGCGCCGCTTTCGTCCTTAAAAGCAAGGATTTTACCGCCTTTTCCGTCGTCGATATATTCGGGGTTCATACCCTTAATTTTGTCGATTGCTTGCGCTAACAAAACCTTTGTTGCGCTTTCGGGCAATCCCGATTTGAATTTCAACCCGGCGGTTGCGGTCTGCAATGCACCCTCGATACGAACGCCGAACAACTCCGTTTGGAATTTCTTTTCGGCTTCATCGTACTTGCTTTTGAGGTCGTTAAACTGCGTTGTTACCGCCGTTAAATCGGCTTTCGCTTGTTTCAACGCCTTTGCCGTTTCCGCATCGGTCGCACCGTCGGCAATTGCCTTTTCCAAACGTGCCTTTTCTTTCGTCAGACTGTCGATTTGGGTTTGCAATGCGCTTGCGCTTTCCGCTTTGGTTTTGAACTCGGCGACCACACGTTTTGCGTAATCAAACGTCTTTTCGGTTCCGTTCTTTGCGATACCGGACGCCGCCAAAATATCGGCATCCAATCCGCCGTAAATTTCGCCCGTCTTTTTGGCGATAACGCTATTTTCGTCGTTGGCGGACAATGTTGTAATTGCCGCAATTTGTTCGTCGGTTAATCCGGCTAATGCCGCATTTGCAACTAAAATTTCTCTCGTTAACATAATTCTTCCCCTTTGAATTAATTAAGTGCGATTGCTGTTACTGTTCCGCTGTTTGCGTTAATAATATC
>UMLT01037285.1_pt1 | contig 9839 bp, 8 predicted proteins | sample 1966641 | NCBI WGS metagenome assembly UMLT01 (sample SAMEA4836208, study PRJEB28245) | human gut metagenome | biome: gut microbiome; material: fecal sample | place: Denmark | collected 2008 | reverse complement strand
TGCTGAGAAGATCTCCAACTTCTGCCAGACTGCGATCGTTATTTTCGGCAGAACAGCAGGCGAGGAGAACGACAACCGCTTTGAAAAGGGCGCATATCTGCTCAGCGATGGCGAGGAAAGTATGCTCCGCACAGTAAGGAAGCATTTCCGGAAGGTCATCGTTCTGCTGAACGTTGGCAGCATCATTGATATGAACTTTGTGGAGGACATCAAGCCCGATGCCGTTCTGTACGTATGGCAGGGCGGAATGATCGGCGGAACAGGAACAGCGGACGTGCTCACAGGCAAGGTATCACCCTCGGGAAAACTGCCTGACACCATTGCGTACTCCGTTTCCGATTACCCCTCTCACGAGTATTTCGGCAATACCCGCCGCAATTTCTACTGCGAGGATATTTACGTAGGCTACAGATATTTTGAGACATTTGCTCCCGAAAAGGTACAGTATCCTTTCGGCTTCGGCCTCTCCTATACAACTTTTGAGCATACTGTTACACACTCTGAGCTGAATGACGGCAAGATAACTATAGAGGTTTCCGTCAAGAACACAGGCAATTATTCGGGCAAGGAAGTTATCCAGCTCTATGCCTGCGCTCCTCAGGGAATGCTGGGCAAGCCTGCAAAGGTGCTCTGCGGCTTTGAAAAGACAAAGCTCCTTGCTCCCGCTGAAAGCCAGATACTTACTATTGATGTGAATGTTGACGACCTTGCTTCCTATGATGATTCGGGCGTAACAGGTCATAAGAGCTGCTACGTGCTTGAAAAGGGTCAGTATATCATCTGCGCAGGCACAGATGTCCGCAGTGCAGAGGCTGCATTCTCCTTTGAGATCGACGAGACTACTGTTGTAAAGCAGCTTACTCAGGCTCTTGCTCCCGTGCTTCCTTTTAAGCGCATGAAGCCCTTTGCGTCGGAGCATAAGCTTAAATTCGTTCCCGTTATGGAAGATGTTCCCACCTCCGAGGTGGACGAAAACGAGAGACGTATTGCAAATCTCCCTGCCGATATTCCCTTTACCGATGATAAGGGCATAAAGCTTGCTGACGTAAAGAGCGGCAAGCACACCATGAGCGAGTTTATCGCACAGCTTTCCGACTATGACCTTTCCTGCATTATCCGTGGAGAGGGCATGGGCAGCCCCAAGGTAACTGCGGGAACAGCTTCCGCATTCGGCGGCGTTTCAGACAGGCTCGCAGCTATGGGCATTCCATGTGCCTGCTGCGATGACGGCCCTTCGGGTATGCGCCTTGACTGCGGCACAAAGGCATTCAGCCTGCCGAACGGCACTCTGCTTGCTTCCACATTCAACCGTCAGCTGCTCAGCGAGCTGTTTGCATTCACAGGCCGTGAAATGGTGGCAAATAAGGTCGAGTGTCTCCTTGGCCCCGGCATGAACATTCACCGTCACCCTCTCAACGGTAGAAACTTTGAGTATTTCTCCGAGGATCCTTTCCTCACGGGCGAGATGGCTTCCGCCCAGCTGAAAGGTCTCCATTCCGAGGGCGTAACAGGTACTATCAAGCACTTCTGCGGAAATAATCAGGAAACAGGCAGACACAATATCGACTCTGTAGTTTCCGAAAGAGCGCTCCGTGAGATATATCTCAAGGGCTTTGAGATAGCCGTAAAGAAGGGCAAGGCACAGACTATAATGACCACCTACGGCTCCGTAAACGGCCTCTGGACGGCAGGCAACTATGACCTTAACACAACTATCCTCAGAAATGAATGGGGCTTTAAGGGCATTACCATGACCGACTGGTGGGCAAATATCAATGAGCGCAGCGTGCCTGTTTCAAAGACCAACTTTGCAGCAATGGCAAGGGCGCAGAACGATGTTTACATGGTATGTGCCGACAGCGCCAATAACGAGGACAACACACTATCCGCTCTTGAAGACGGCACACTGAAAAGGGGAGAGCTTCAGAGGAATGCTGCAAATATCTGCCGCTTCCTGATGGACACTCAGGCAATGAAGCGCCTGTGCGGCGAGGCTGACACCATAAAGATAATCAACCGTCCCGATGACGGCGGCGAGGATCTGGCAGATGTCACCTTCTATAACCTTGATGAGGAGCTTACCCTTATCCCCGAAAACATCTGCACCGACAGAGGAAGTAACTTCACCTTTGCAGTCGATGTTTCTCACCTTGGCAAGTATAAGATAGTTATTACCGCAAGCTCCGAGCAGAGCGAGCTGGCACAGCTTCCTCTCACATTTTTCAGCATGGGTTCGCCAGTTGCTTCCTTTACATGGAACGGCACAGGCGGCAAGCCCGTATCAAAGGAATTTTCTATTTTCCTTTTCTCACGATTTACTTCAATGCGTATTTATTTCGCGCAGAGCGGACTGAAGATACACGATATCAAGTTCACTTTTGTTGATGAGGTATAATAATACTAATCACCAATAAAACTATAGACAAAAAATCATCGCATAATCCATATACGCAAGATTATGCGATGATTTTTTGTATAGTTTTTAATTGGTTCTTAGTATAAAACCCTCCCGCAGGCACAAAGTCTGCGGGAGGGTTTTTGCATATGCGGCGAATTATTTATCAGCCGTAAATTTCGGCAGTTCATCAAGTGTGATAACAAGGTCGCTGTTATAAACTTCCTTTAGGTTTTTCTCATCATTGTTTTTGATGTAGTCCGTGTGCCATATCATGAACCATGACCATATGCAGCCGTCCTTTTCAAAATTCTTTACGGAGGGGACATTGCCGCACTCGTGGAATGACATGGGTTTTTCGGCAGTGTTTATCTTTTCAAGCTTTTTCCACGCCTTTTTATTGGTGGAGTTATCATAGGTGTCCGAGCCGATAATGTCGCAGTAGTCATCGCCCACGTACCAGCCGCTTCTAACATCGCCTGAGTAACCCAGAACCCAGATAAGGTTTGTAAGCCCGAATTTGTTGGTGTATCGGTCGTACATCATCTGCCAGAGCTTGATGAAGTTTTCTCCGCCGCCTTTGCCCCACCAGAACCATTTGCCGTCGAACTCGTGGAATGGCCGCCATAAAACTGGAACGCCCGCATCACGAAGCTTTACTAACGCCTCGGCAGCCTTGTCCCAGTTTTCAAGCATTGCCTTGTTTTCCTTGGTGCCTTTTTTAAGCAGCTTATCAAAATCAGGCTCGTCATTAAGGCTTTCCTGGTAGCCCAGACCGTTTATGCCTGTGTGCCAGCAGATAGTCACCAGTCCGCCCTTTTCCCACCAGTCCTCTGCACGCTCAACAACGCCGTCAAAATCGGCGTTCATAAAGTCAAGACCTCTCATAGCGGGAAGCTTGCCTGTTGTTTCCTTGATATAATCCATCTCATAATCGGGTGAGCCCATCCATGTGGATTCCTGCTGACAGGACAGCATTACCTTGCCGTAATTGTCGCAGATATAATCATACACCTGCTGAGTTATCTCATCGGCATCTGGATTTGAGAGCTTATGCTCGCTTGTCTTGTGCTTTGTGGAAAGCTCGGTCACAGAAACAGTATTTTCCGCCTGAACTGAGGTATTGTCAGCGCAGCCTACGGCAATAAGACACATCTGTGCGGCTAAAATTAAAGCGGCTAATTTTCTTATTTTCATATTGACCCTCACTTTAATGCGGCTTCGATACGGTCAAGCTCGTCATCTGTAAAGTCAAGATGCTCGATGCACTTAACATTTTCGATTATCTGCTCAGGTCTGCTTGCGCCGATAAGCACAGTCGTTACCGCCTTGTTGCGGAGAACCCATGAAAGTGCCATCTGAGACAGTGTCTGACCTCTTTGAGCAGCGATGACGTTAAGGGTGTTGAGGCGCTTTATCATCTTGTCATCAAGTTCTTTGCCTATCCAAGTGTTTCCCTTGCCCACACGGGAATCCTCGGGGATACCGTTGAGATATTTTCCTGTCAGGAAGCCCTGATAAAGAGGGGAGAACACCGAAAGACCTATGCCGTTCTCTGCAGCAAAATCGTCCAGACCGTCCCTTTCTATCCATCTGTTGAGCATGGAGTAGGAGGGCTGATTTACTATAAATGGAGTTTTAAGCTCCTTGAAAATGCCCATTATCTCCTTTGTCTGCTGAGAATTGTAGTTGGATATACCCACATACAGTGCCTTGCCCTGCCTTACGCAGCTGTCAAGAGCCACTGCGGTCTCTTCAAGGGGAGTGCCGGGGTCAAAAACATGGTGATAGAAAATATCAACATATTCCAGTCCCATTCTTTTAAGGCTCTGGTCAAGGGAGGATATGAGATACTTGCGTGAACCGTTCCTGTCGCCGTAAGGGCCGTCCCACATCTCAAAGCCTGCCTTTGTGGATATGCACAGTTCGTCACGGTAGCGGCGCATTCCTCTGTCAAGTATCCTGCCGAAATTTTCCTCGGCGCTGCCATTATATGGGTTGCCGTAGTTGTTGGCAAGGTCAAAGTGAGTTATGCCAAGGTCAAAGGCGGTGTGGACCATTTTCTCCATATTGGCGAACACGCCCTGATAACCGAAATTCTGCCACATTCCCAGAGAAACTGCAGGAAGCTTGAGACCGCTTTTTCCGCAGCGGTTATAGATCATTTTCTCGTATCTTTTTTCGTTTGGAATATACATATGACCCTTCCTTTCGGGATAAATATCATATTACCATTATATCACAGCAGGCGTATGTATAAATGTATAATTGATATATAATCTTAAAATAAAAATGACCGTGATGCCAAGACGGTATCACGGTCATAGGTTTATCCGTTGTCGCTGTCACGGATATAAGCAAAGCCTGCATCAAAAAGAGCCCTTGTGTCGTTCCATCTGATAGCTGCGCTCTCGCTTCCAAGACACACGATTATAAGCTCGTGGCCGAAGCGCTCAGCGGTGGCAACAACGCAGTGTCCCGAATAATCGGTCATGCCTGTTTTAAGTCCTGTAGCATAGGTGTAATAGTCATCGCTGTCAGGCTGGATAAGCTTGTTCGAGTTGTTCCAGTAGATGTATTCGCCTGAGAGAAATTCAACTTCACGGTAGGTCTTTTTTCCCGAAGCTGCTATCTCGGGATAATTCTGGGAATAAAGGGTTATCCTCAGCAGATCCATTGCAGTAGTGTAATGGTTATCGTTGTGGAAGCCGTCGGGACAGGTGAAGTTTGTGTTCTTGCAGCCTATCTCCTTTGCCTTTTCGTTCATCTTGTTGACGAACACATTCACAGCCTCCTCTGCGGGGAGAGCTTCATCGCCTGCGATCATCCTGCCCGTAACGGCAGCGGCGCAGTAAGAAGCGTCATTTCCCGAGGGGAGCATTATTGCGTCCAGCATCATCTCTCTGTCAAGCTGACTGCCCACATTGAGATATGCAAGACTGGAGCCGGGCTGTACCAGTGACTGCTCATCTCCTGCAGTGAATACAGTGTCCTTGTCGGTGTATTCCATCATTATGGAAGCGGTCATTATCTTTGTGGTGCTGGCAGGATATGCCTTTTCCTCAGCATTCTTGGAGTAAAGCACCTGACGGCCCTGAACGTCGTACATAACGCAGTAGGGGGTCTGGATTATCATATCTATGGGGTAGCTGTCTTTCTGCTCGAAGATCTCATTTTCAATCTTCATCTCTTCCTCACGCTGAGCCTGATCTATCTCGCTCTGAGTGGGGAGCGCCGCAAGCACCTGATATTCCGAGGCGTCAACCGTAAGCTCGGTAACAGTCTTTATCTGTGAAAGTGCGGAAGCCAGCAGCCATATTCCGCCTGCTGCAAGTACAAGCAGTCCCAGAAGAGTGAGCCTTGCCTTCAATACCTTCTGCCTTTTGGCGGCAGCCGCACCGGTTGGTATTTTGCCGGAAATTTGTCTCATTTTATATGTATCCTTTCAGCTCTCTTTTTCTAAGCGTTTATGTAAAATATTTTACCATATCCTGCGCATTGATATCAATAGGCATTTTTCACTAATTTTCAGACTGTTTTGCACATCTGTAAGTCCTTTGGGGTCATATTATGCCGAATAATGTTATCTGTCCGATTTTTCGACCACATCATATGATATAATTATCACAAAGAAACAGAAAGGATGAGCAATATGGCAAATGTTATCTTCCGTTATTCGGTCACACCCTCATACGGCTGCTGCGGAGACAGCGACGGCGGCTTTGCTCTCACGCTGACTGACGGCGGCGATGTGGAGTATATGGAGTACAAATTCTGCAAAATAACCGAGTCGTGCAGGCACTTTGACCTGTCTCCCAATGCGGCGTCAGAGATAGGCAGTATCATTTTCGAAAATAAAGCCCGCCTTGATGACATTCCGCACAAGCTTGAAAACGGCAGCTTTGACGGGGATATATTTGATATCTCTTTCGGCTCCCGTAAATACTGTGGGCTTAATATCAGCATGACTGACCTTGCCCGCCTGAAAAAGCGCCGTCCCTCATACTATGAAGCAAACAAAAACGCCATTGAGAACGTTAATTTCATAGCTGAGCTTACGGGCAGGATACTTGGCATTATCATAAACGAGATCCCTGAGCTGTAATAAAAATACTGCGGACATTTCTGTCCGCAGCAGAGCTTGTTTATCAGCCGTTGTTTGTAACGTAGTCGTTGATTATCTTTTCAGCGGTCTCAGCCTCGGAGCCGATGATAAAGTAAGCGTAGTCTCCACAGGTTCCTACGATAGAGTTGTTAGCCATGTCGATGTCTTCGGGATACCATGCGTCCTGGTCAATAGCCTTTTGCTGACGTGCCTTCAGGTCTTCCGCAGCAGCATCAACATCATCTGCCTGAATAATGATTATCTCGCTCATAACTGCGCTGATGGGGCACTGCATAACGATCATTTCCTTGTAATTCTCGTTGGAAGCGTCCAGCAGGAAGTATTCGCTGAGAATAGTGGGGTCAGTTACCATATCGAGAGCGGGCCATTCGCTTTCGCTTGTTATCTTTTCGATAATGGGCTTGAGGGAATTTGTAGTGTTCTCAAAGGTCTCGGGAACGGTTGTTTCAGCGTTGTCGTCGGGGTCAACGCCGAATGCGCTGTCTTCTGCCGGCTGACCGTCATCGGGCTTTACAGCTTCGCCTTCGGGGAGAGATACATTGGTGTCGGCCTCGGAAACTATCCATGAAGCCTCGGAGTCCTCTGTTTCGTCAGGGGTGCTTTCGGCAGGAGTAGTCACGGTAGTGTCGGCACTGGTATCAGATGCCTGTGTATTGTCATTTCCTCCGCAGGCAGTAAGTGTCATTGATGTAACAGCAAGAAGCGTAAAAATCATTGCGATCTTCTTATTCATAGTAATTTTCCTTTCAAAATCAAACTTTGCCGTGCTGCATTTTTCTGCAGCAAGATGATTATATCAGATAGTCGGAAGATAATCAACCTTTATGGGCAAATGTTGTTTTTTTCGTTACCTTTTGTAATCGGTATGTTTGATACAAAGTAAAAGGGCGCTTTCATTATGAAAGCGCCCCCGTTATGTTTCAGCAAAATCAAAGGTCGATGTACAGACCGTCAGCCTTGCCGTTAACAACATAGTAAGCCTTGTTGTCCTCGGGCTTAACATAAACTTCGATGGAGCGAACCTGCTTTCTGGAGTTGTCAGCCTTGTAAGCAGCCTTGCACTTTTCAACGATCTCATCAGCAGCAAACTTGTTTCCGCCGAATTCGATGAAGAGCTTTGCGGTATCCTTTTCGGGAGCCTTCTTGACAGCCTTTTCAGCAGGAGCTTCTTCCTTCTTTGCAGGAGCCTTCTTAGCAGCGGGCTTCTTCTCTTCCTTTTCAGCCTCGGTCTTTACTTCAGCCTTAGCCTCAACGGGAGCCTTTACCTCGGGAGCAGCAGCCTTTGCTTCAACAGGAGCGGCAGCGGGTACAACGGTTTCTGCGGATTTATTTTCGGTGGTTTTTACAGTGTTAGTGTTTGCAAATTTATTGACTTTTTTGTTTGCCATAACAGCATACCTCCAATAATTATACGTTTTCTTCATTATATCACAGGCATTTGGCTTTGTCAAACGTTTTGCATTTTTACGGAAAAAATATGTGTATATTTACAATTTATTTCGGCAAAGAAAAGCCTTAATTGTTATAAACAGCTGTAAAAATGCACTGTGAAACGCTTTATCCGCCATTTGAAGCCATAATTGGTCAAAAAATTTACATGACCTGTGTTGACTTTTTACGCCTTCTGTGGTATAATTCTAATGTCAGAAAATACAGCAAGGGTGCTATATTCGGGGTGATTTTTTTCCTTGGAATATTGTACCCTTTTTTATTTTTTTGATTATTTGGAGGAGCAATGTCATCAACAAAAAAGATATTATCCGCTGTCATATCGCTTACCGCAGCGGCGGCTGTTATCACGGCGGTAAGGTATGCCGTTTCGGATAAAAACGCCGAATATACATTCAGCGGATTTTACTTTGATACCGCCGTTACCTGCAAGACTGTTTCTTCTGACGGAAGCCTTTCGGAAAGCTGCAAAAGTATCGTTTCGGAGCTGGACAAAATCGCCTCCGCATATGATGAAAATTCCGCAGTTTATAAGATAGATCACGGCGAAAAATTTTCTCCTGATAAATATCCCGATATTGGAAATATGCTTAACGGGTACAAAAGCTTTGAGGAGAAATTCGGCGAGGGGATAACCCCTTTCTGCGGCAGTCTTACACTGCTGTGGAACATTTCCTCCGATGCGCCGTATGTTCCCACTGAGACGGAGATCTCCGCAGCTTTGGAGAATGTAAATTCTTCCGTCGATTATGACGGCACTATTCCCGAAGGCTCGCTCCTTGATCTGGGGGCAGGAGCAAAGGGATATGCCTGTGACAGGCTTCTTGAAGCCGCATTGTCCGATGAAAAAGCCGATGAGATAATTTTCTCCACAGGTTCGTCCTCTCTTATGTGGAGCAGAGAGGGCAGAGATTTCACAGCTGCAGTGGTAGATCCCATTAACGGAGGAACCGCTCTTGAATTTCCATGCGGCAGCTCGTTTATCTCCACGGCAGGCGGGTATGAGCGGTATTTTGAGGATAACGGCAGGAAATATACGCATATTATGGATATCCGTACAGGCTATCCTGCCGAGACCGATATTGCATCCGCAACAGTGATACTTCCCTGCGAAAGCGGCAGTGGTCTTGTGTCCGATCTGCTTTCCACGCTTATATATATCGGCGGCACGGAAAATGCAGAACATTATGCCGAGATATGCGGCGAAAGCTTTGAAGATTACGGCATCATTACCATAGATAACAGCGGAAACGTCACATCATACGGCAGCGTGGATATCGTCAAATGACAGGAGGAAATATGAGCAGAAGGGAAAAAATAATAATTTTTGCTGTTGCGGCAGTCTGTCTCGTATGTTCCGTGATTTTTGTTTTTATTCCGAAAAAAAGCGGCAGCTATGCTGTCATTTCTCTTGACGGCGAAACTGTTATGAAAAAAAGTCTCAGCGACGAGGGCACATTCACCGTCCCTCAGATACCGAATATGGAGTTTGAGGTAGCTGACGGCGGCGTTCGTGTAAAGTCCTCCGACTGCCCCGACAAGATATGCGTTAAAACAGGTCTTGTTAGCCACGAGGGAATGTCGGCTGTGTGTATGCCCAACAGGGTAATAGTTACAGTGGAGGGCACAGATGAAAAGTAAAGCAAAATATGCGGCTTTTATGGGCATTGCCCTTGCACTTACCGCAGTGCTTTCCTTTGCCGACAGCTGTATATCGGCAGCCTTTCCCATTCCCGGGATAAGGCTGGGGCTTGCAAATATCGCCATTATCGCAGTTATGATACGATACGGCACAGTCTCAGGGCTGCTGATGACCCTGCTGCGCTCGGGTTTTGTTTTCCTCACAAGGGGAGCTTCCGCAGCTGTAAT
>UMLT01052568.1_pt1 | contig 9862 bp, 8 predicted proteins | sample 1966641 | NCBI WGS metagenome assembly UMLT01 (sample SAMEA4836208, study PRJEB28245) | human gut metagenome | biome: gut microbiome; material: fecal sample | place: Denmark | collected 2008 | reverse complement strand
TTATTAATGAAGTATATCGTTCAGCCTTCCTTTGAAGACTGTCCTTTTTTATTCGCAGCTGCATTACGCTTATTATCCCGATGAATAAAAAAGCCACCTATAATAACTGTCGATAATAAGCACATCCCCATAAACCACATCATATTCATAATATTCATACAGTCTCTCCTTTCTGTTTTGTGTTTGTATTATCTAATAAAACAAAGATAGCCATTCTTTCCATCCGTCCAAGCGTAACAGTCTAAAACTTACGGGAATTCGATTTCCACCGTCGTTCCCTTCCCGACCTCGGACGTAATCGTGATTTCCGCCCCGTAGCTTCTTAGGATACGCATGGAAAGACTGAGTCCGATACCATGCCCGGCGAACTCCCGTGTGTTGGAGGCACGATAGAAAGGTTGGTACACACGGGCGATCTCCTCCTCAGGAATACCGATCCCCATGTCCGTAATGGTCAGGACAGAACCTTTCAACTGCATCTCGACAGGCGCTTCTCCCGAATATTTACAGGCATTATTCAAGATGTTGCCGATAGCGATCTTCAGCAGATGCGGATTCGCCTCGATAGCGAAAGCGAAATGGTCGGTTGTAAAACGAACGCGGTTACCCACGAACTGCATCAGGAAGTCGGCCAGCAAAACCGTCTCACGTGCATTCTTCAGGATCTCCTTATCCCCATGAGAGAGGAAAAGCAGGTTCTTCATCAATAGGATGATACGTTTCGTTTCGGAAGCGATACGCCCCAATGCAGCCTGGTATTCGGCCGGCGTACGTTCCTTCAGCAAGCTGATCTCGCATTCTCCCTGGATGGCCGTAAGCGGATTATTCAGTTCATGAGATGCATTGCTGATAAAAGACTTCTCACTCTGGTAAGCCGCATCGATACGGTCAACCATGCGGGTCGCATACAAACGGCCGACGAAATAGACCAGGACGGCACTGATCACCAGCATCCCCAGCAACAGCCAGCCGATACGGTGCTGGATATCCCCGCCGTACTGGTTGCTCGACACAACCAGTACGATAAAATTGCCCTCATTATCCGGATAGTAGACAGCCGCTCCTAATTCTTTCCCTTCATGGAAACGAACCACATTGCCTGCATACAGGGAAGCGATCTTCTCATCGGTCAGGTAACGGGACAAGACGCTATGCGCCTCTGCGATGCTGTCGGCGTTCAGCAATATTTCCGCCGCAACAGGCAACGTTTCCTCATAATGCTGCTGGATACGGGCATAATCTTCCTCGTCCAACTCATCCTTCTCCCAATGCTTCTGTGCCGTCGCGTATGCCTTCTCCGTCAGATAGGAATAGTAGAGGCGGCTGATATAGTCGGTCGCCACAAAATAGAAAACGACCGTCACCATCGAAATAATGCCGATCGTGATAGCCGTATAAAAAAGAGCAATCTTATTCCCGGTCTTCATGCTTCCATCATATAGCCCACTCCCACTACGGTGCGGATCAGTTTGCGGTCGAAATCCTTGTCGATCTTGCTACGCAGGTAATTGACATAGACATCCACCACATTCGTATTCGTATCGAAGTTCTTGTCCCAGACATTTTTCAGCAAGGTCAGCCGGCTCTGTGCCGTCCCCTGGTTCCGAATCAGATATTCGAGCAGGCGGTACTCCTTTACAGTCAGGTCGATCACTACCTTGCCACGGATCGCCCGGTGGCTGGACGGATCGAGTGTCAGGTCTCCACAACTCAGAAGCGGTACGGCAGGTTCCGCCCCCGTACGCCGTAAAAGGGCTTTGATACGGGCTTCCAGTTCCTGGAAACTGAAAGGTTTCACCAGATAGTCGTCGGCACCGGCATCCAGTCCGTTCACGATATCGTCCGTCGTCCCTAAGGCGGTCAGCATGATAACGGGTGACTGGTAGCCATACGTCTGGCGATACTGTTTACAGAGTTGCAGACCGTTCATCTTCGGCATGATGATGTCGAGTATCAACAATTGGAAATCCTCCTGCTGAACCAACTCCCAGCCGGCCTGCCCGTCATTGGCCACGCAGACTTCATGACCAAACTCCTGCAAGCCCCGCTCGATGAAAGAGGCGATGTTTATTTCATCTTCTACTAATAATATCTTTGCCATTACATGTTTTTGTGTATCGGACTACAAATATAGGATAAAAATCATCAGATCATTTGTTCTTTCCGATCCTGTAAGGCGGCCTCACCCGAAGATGATCCACTTCCAAAAAAGGAATCTTGGGATAGAGAAGGTCGAGGAGGCTAAGATCTATCTTGCCCGGAACGACCTCGATACGGACACGGGCAAGACCTTTCTTCTTAAAATCCAGAAGTTCGGCCGCACCGGCAGAGACATCGATGATACGTCCTTTGCGGAAAGGACCGCGATCGGTGACACAGACGATCACCCGCTTCATATTGGACAGGTTGGTGACACGCAGGAAAGTGCCGAAAGGATATGTGCGGTGGGCAGCAACCAGCTCATCCGCATCATGGACCCGCCCGCTGGCGGCCTTACGGCCGTGGAAACGGTTGTGGTAATAAGAAGCAAGCCCTTCCTCCTGGCCCCACACATCCCCCGTGCCCGCGAAAGCGACCAACAGAAGGATGATATGTACCAGGCGGAAGGGCATACACGTTATCGTTTTACTTTACAATAACGCAAGGCTCTTGATTTTATTGTAGCAGCTCGATTTTATTGTAACAACTCGCCCTTATATTCTCCGGTGAGCGTGTTCAGGAACGCCACGAGGCTCTTGGTATCCGCGTCCGAGATGTTCTTACCGATCTGGAACTGGTGCATGATGCGGATGGCATCTTCGACCGTCGCGATCGAACCGTCGTGCATATACGGCGGGGTAAGCATCACGTTACGCAGAGTCGGCGTCTTGAAACGATGGCGGTCCTGTTCGTTCTTCGTGACGGAATAACGTCCGTTGTCACCATCCGTCAGCCCCGTGCCGCGATAATCGAAATAATTATCCTTGATACCCATGTATTCGAAGGACTGTCCACCCAGGTTCACCCCCGTATGGCAAGTAGCGCATTTATTCTCCTTAAACAATTCGTAGCCTGCGACCTCCTCGGCAGTCAGAGCCGTCTTGTCACCCATCAGATACTTGTCGAAGCGGCTCGGCGTGAGCAACGTCTTTTCAAACTCGGCGATAGCATCGGTGATCGTAGACTGGTTGAAACCTTCCGGATACACTTCGAGGAAACGTTTGCTCAACTCCTTGTCTTCCGCCAGCTTGGCCGAAATCTCGTCAAACGAGTGGCTGCCCATTTCAACCGGGTTCAAAGGAGGCCCGGCAGCCTGTTCCTTCAGGTCGGCAGCACGTCCGTCCCAAAACTGCAGGATATTCAAAGCCGAGTTATACACAGTCGGAGCATTCACGCCGCCGAACTGTCCGTCTATCCCCTCGGAATATTGTTTGCGGTCCACACCGGCAGTAGCCAACCCGTGGCAGGTAGCACACGAGATCGTGTTATCGCCGGAAAGACGGGTGTCATGATAAAGATCGAACCCCAACGCTACCTTGGCCGAATCGGTCGGGATGGAAGCCATCAACGGTTGCACAGGCTCATTGGCAAATTCTTCGGCGACGGTAGGTGTCGAATAGTTCTTCTTACGGACATCCTTCGCCCAGGAAAGCAAGACCGCCTTTTCGTCGCTATCGAGGTTTGTCCCCCAATGCATCGGCATGTGCGAATACTTGGCGGGAGGCATGGAACCTGAGAGAGCGGCATCTTCCACCTTGGCCAGGTCGGCTTCGGAAACGAGTTTGCCATTGTCGAGCGCCTCCAGCATCGCCGTCAGATCCAGATAACGCGTACCTTCCCGCATATCCGCCTTGACAGTCGGACCGATCAGAGGAAGATTACCGTAGAAAGGAGTCGCCGCCGTAGCCGAGTGACACTGCATGCATCCGTTCTCACGAAGGATGGAAGCAACCTGTTTTGCCTGATTGTCCGCATACTTCTTGTATTCGGAGGAACCACACGAAGGCAGAACCAGAGCCAATGAAAGCAGCCCTAAAGGTAATGCCGTCCTCTTACAAAGAATAGTGTTAAGCATAATTATTGGTTTATTTAGATTTGTTAAATGCAAAGGTATGCAGAATTATCAAGAGGCATATAGAAAGCTCATCAGTTTTATCTATGGCATGATAAATAAAAACTATAGTCCCTTGTTATTCTCCAGCACCTCTCTGAGACCGTCGAGCATTTTGCCCGAAAGTTTCAGGCGGGCAAGGTTTCTCTTGTAATCGTCGGGATGATGCAGGTCGGAGCCAGCATAATCGTAGAAGCCTTCCTTCATCAGGTATGCGGCATATTTGGCAGGACGGGCGCCATACACGCCGGCAAGTGAGAACAGGTTCAGCTGGAACTTGTAACCCTTGTCCTTCAGCCGGAAATAATCCTCCTTCGTCATATACATATACCGTTCCGGATGAGCCAAGACAGGAGTGTAGCCCTCCAAGCTCAGTTCGTAAAGCAAGTTCAGATAGTCGGGAGGAGGCGAGAGATAGGAAGTCTCGACCAGGACTTGCCTGTCCTCATACGTCAAGAGGCCGTCCGCCATCTGCAAACGGAAACCGGCGTCCAGCATATACTCCGCCGCCAGCCTCAACTCGATCCCTTCCGGGGCAAACTGTTTCATACAAGCAAAACGATCCTGCAAGTAACTGCGCCGGTTGTCAGGCAGGTCCGCCATTACATGAGGAGTCAGGAAAACACGTTCCACACCAGCCTCCTGCATCGCATTCAGAGCCGCCTGCATATCATCGGCGCTCTGCACACCATCGTCCACACCGGGCAGCAGATGTGAATGCACATCTGCCGTCCCCCTCAACAAATCGGTGTGAACCGCGTTCTTCTTTGGAAAAAGTAGGGAAAACATCTTTTCTATTTATTTTTTATGTTGTCCGTAACCATACCCATAGCCGTAGGAATAACCGTAGCCATACCCGTAACGGTAGCCGTACGCGCCATGCTTGTAAACCGTCCCGTTCAGGATCAGGCTCATGTTACGCAGCTTGCCTTCCTGGTAGAGTTTCTCCACTTCGGGAAGGGCACGGCGGTCCATTCTGCCCGCACGGACGACATAGATCGTCAGGTCGGCCCCCCGGTTGACGATCACTGCATCGGCAACCACACCGGCCGGTACGTTGTCCAGGATGATATAATCATACCGCTTACGCAGCTCGGCGATCAAAGTCTCCAACCTGTCTCCCAGCAAGAGTTCAGCCGGGTTAGGCGGAACAGGACCGGCATGGATGATATCCAGCTTGTCGCACAACTCGTTCTGCCGGATGATCTCATCGACATTGTCGATACGGCCGGACAGATAATTGGTGACACCCTTGTCCGATACATGGACATGCGAACTGAGCGTCCCCTTGCGGATATCGAGGTCGACCAAAACGACCTTCTTGTGCGTAAGGGCGAAACTCATCGCCAGGTTCATGGAGACGAACGTCTTGCCGGCTCCCGGATTGAACGAGGTGAACATCACCACCTGCATCTTCTTATCCTTCACCCGCATGAAGTCCATATTGGTACGCACGATACGGAACGCCTCCGAAACCGAGTCGCGGCCGTTCTCATGCACCACCACCTCGCTCTTGTCCTTCTTGTCGCGCATCGGGATCTCGCCCAGGAACGGCACGGAGAGTACCCCTTCCACATCCTTCCGCGAGCGCACCTTCGTGTCGCTGACTGCCAACAGCCACAAGACACCTGCCGGTATCGCACATCCCAGCACGATGGAAGCCAACAGGATCATCATCGACTTCGGAGCCACCGGGGCATTGCTTCCCGCCGCCGGGTCGATGATACGGGCGTTGCTTTCCGTCATCCGCTGCGTCAGCTCGTTCTCCTCGCGCTTGTTCAACAGGTAGAGATACAGTTCCTCTTTGATCTTCTGGCGACGTTCCACCGAAAGGACCTCTTTCTGCTGGGTCGGCACAGCCGAGATACGGCGGCTCGTCTGTTCCTCCTGCGCCCGGATATTCTTGATCTTGATGTTCAGGCCGACGATCAGGTTATCCACCGAACGGATGATGGTCTGTTTCATCGCGATCAGCGAATTGTTCAGGTCCTGCACTACCGGGTTCTTACTACTGCTGTTACTGATCAGCTTGTCGCGTTTCAGCAACATCTCGTTGAACTCCCCGATCTGCGACTCGATGTTCACATCCGATATGCCCGTGTTCGCCGGGATCAGGTCCGAACTCTTGCCGGGGTCCGTCAGGTAGTTCTTGATGTATTTCGCCAGACTCAACTGGTTCTCCAGACTCAATCCCTCCTGGCGGTATTGGCTGGAAGTCTGCAGGTACATGCCCGTCTCGGACGAGATATCCGTCAGCTGGTGTTCCCGCTTGTACGACTCGATATCCGAATCCACATCCCCCAGTTCTTTCTCGATCACGATCAGACGGTCGTTGATGAAGTTGGAAGTGTTCATCACGATCTGGTTCTTGTCGTTGATCGCATCCGTGTTGTAGACGGAGATCAGCGTGTTGATCACATCCTCCGCACGCGGGATGGAGACATCCTGGAGCGTCAGGTTGATGATCGTCGATGCCTTGTTCGCCAAAGTAGCCTGCAAGCCTCCCTGGAAGCGGAGCGCCACATCCTGCAACGGCGATTTCGTCACCTGCACGACCGTATTGAAATACTTGTCGCCGTAATAAAGCGACGGGACCACCACCACCCGGCCGACAGGCGTCGTGACCGTGTCGTTCAGCGCCACCTTCCCCGGCTTGCCGTCCGCCACCTCCTGCCCGCCGAGGGTGAATCCGGACAATACCACCTCCTTTCCGGAGACAGGAACCGCCTTCAACGAAAAAGCCTGTGCCTCTTCCGCATCCGGGAAAGAGAGCTGTACGGGTGACTGAGTGTACAGTTCCACCGTCCGCAGCCCGTCTTTTACCGTGTAGCTCACATCCAGATGCAGGTTGCGCGCCACTTCGGTCATCAACCGTCTGGACTTGAATACCAGCACCTCGTTATCCACATTCCGCTTCGTACCGAAAAGCCCCAAATCCTCGAAAGCGGCCGACTCGCTCATCGCACCACCCTTCGCATCGTCCTTGATCAGTACCGAAGCCGTCCGGGTATATACCTTGGGCGCCCACTTCAGATAGAGGAACGCCGCTCCGGCACATACCACGACAGACAGAACAAACCAATACCAGTTAGCCAACACCGTTTGCAGGATGTCCCCCAGGTTCAATTCGCTCTCTTCCACGCGGGTGTTCGTTTCTTGTTCTGTGTTCATAGGTTCTCTTTTTTTACTTTGTTAATGTCACAATCAGAGACGCGATGGAAACCAGGATCGAAGCGGCGGACAACCACACTCCCACCGACTTGTTCTGGTTGATCTCGCTCTGCCCCGCTTTCGCCTTGTTCGGTTCGACATACACGATATCGTTCTGCTGCAAATAATAGCAAGGAGAATTGAAGATATCGGACGAACGGAGATCATGCATCAGGATCATCCGCTTCCCGTCCTTCTCGCGGATCACGGCCACCCGGTCGCGTCGTCCATAGATCGTCAGGTCGCCCGCCATACTCAAGGCCTCCAACAGGGTGATACGGTCGCCGGAGATATTGAACGATCCCGGACGGTTCACTTCACCCATCACCGACACCTTGTAGTTCAGGAACTGCACCGTCACGATCGGGTCCTTGATCAGGTCCTCGTCTATCAGGCGTTGCTTGATCATATCGGTCAACTGCAAACGAGTCAGCCCCGCCACATGCAACTTGCCGAGAATCGGGAAATCGATGTCCCCGTTGGTATCCACCAGATAGCCCAGCACACGCTGCTGTCCTCCGCTTTCGCTTCCCAACTGATAAGTCACCATCGGCATATTGAACGGCAACGCCAGTTCCGGGTTCTTGCTGTTCACCATGATCGCCAGCAAATCGTCGTTATGGATATACACCTCGTACTTCTGTTCGATATCCTGCTGCTTCAGCGGGACGACATCCTGCAGGTAAACCACTTTCTTCGAAGATGCGCAGGAGGTACAGAGTACCACCACGCACATCAACATATAATTCCAGATTTTCACTCTTCTTTCCTGATTAAAATAAGTAATTACGGTTTATTGGATAACACCGCCGGAATGTCCCGGATGGCTTGCGCCTCCTTCCTTGGTGATCGTCGTGCTTACACCGGCATAAGTTGCCACCTTCACGCTAAACGGAACGACGCGGCCCTGGTAGTTGAAGTTGACAGAGAAGGAAGAGAGGTTCTTCTTGGCCTTCATGTCGATCGTCACTTTCTGGTCGCCATCAGCCTTGGCCGTACCTAAAGAGAAAGGAATTTCTTCCACACCGGCAGTCGAACCTTTGGTAGACGTGATAGCCGCGTTCAGCTGGCTTGCCAGTTTGTCAACATCAGAACTGCTCAAAGCGGAGAACGCGCTACTCAACTGCTGTTTCAGGTCACCTTCGATCTCCCAACCGATCTTCTGCTTACCGTTCACTTCCTGCTCGGCAGCTTCCATCTTGCCCAGGTTGTCGATTGTGACGGTAGACAAGTTTTCCGTCGAGCTTCCGGCAGCGGATTCCGAATAAACCGTTCCGAAAGAGTGGTTAGAGAAACCGTCCAACGAGCAGACATAAGCGTTGCGGTCCGCATCAAAATCAGCCGTTCCTATTTCTTTCCAGTCATTGCCTTCTTCCACGAAATGCTTCACGTCGGCGAAGCTGATCGCATTGCTGGTCGTGTTCTTGATCACCACTTCCACATCCTTTCCAAACTCCAGACCGTCAGGCGTGCAGTTGATTGTCGACAGACTGGCATGATCGCCTTCCACTTTTGCCCCTTTCACATACTCGGTCATCGTGATCTCGGTATCTTCCGGAACTGCCCCGGCCGGAATATGCAGTTCGGCCACATGCGTACGTTCATCATATACGACCGCGTCCTTATCAGCCGATACGGTCACCGAAGCAGCCAAAGATGTCAATGTCTGCGACAAAGCCACACTACCATGTTTCGGCGTGCCCGAAGGGATCATCGCGTCAGCCGTTACTGTCACATATCCGTCCTTTGCAAACGTCACAACATAGGTTCCGACCTTGTCCATCGCCAACTGGTACGTCCCGTCGGCAGCCGTCTTGACCGATTTGCCCGACGTGCTGACCTCGACACCTTCCAGCGACTTGCCTCCTTCCGTCACCTTACCTGCGATATAGTAGACCTCCTTATCCAATGGATTATCGGTCACGATTTCAGGTGTCGGTTCGTCATCATCGCTACATCCTACAAATCCCACACTCAATGTCGCAGCCAAGCCCATAGCCAGCACTGCGCTCCAGAAATTTTTCTTTTTCATACTCATTAAAAATAAAACATTATATTATTTATTATACAATATTCATCCCCCATCTCTCTTTTCAGCAATAATTCATAAATTATAAATCATCCCTCCTCCTATCATAAGGAACACTATTGCTCTCATCCGGCCGAGTCTCGTAGTCCTGTCCGAGTTTCCGGCGGAAATATTCAAGGCCGCTCTGTCCCGAATATTCCATCTGGTAATATTCCGGCAGGCGCACCCTCACCTTGCGCGACTTGCCCCATTGCGGCAACGGGACGGCAAAATGGAAACCGCCGTTCGCCTCGCCCCCCGTGTACATGGCATACAAGCCGGCCGTCGTCCGTCCAAAATGGCGGATGCAGTCCACCCGCACCCCATAGTCGCCATAGATATACCGGTGCACGCCCAAGTTGAAATCCATATTGAAATGCCTTTCGCGGAAACGAACCTCCGCCGCCCCACTTACCCGCTTCCAGGCAGACACCTGCCATTTGCCCTCGTAGAAGGTGGACGATCCGGTCACACCGCCTTCCACGCCGAACATC
>UMLT01000404.1_pt1 | contig 9921 bp, 8 predicted proteins | sample 1966641 | NCBI WGS metagenome assembly UMLT01 (sample SAMEA4836208, study PRJEB28245) | human gut metagenome | biome: gut microbiome; material: fecal sample | place: Denmark | collected 2008 | reverse complement strand
GGCACATACGAAGCGTCCGCGGAGGAATATCCGGAGACATTCCGCTAAGAAATCGCAAAAAAAGGCGGTCGGCCCGTAAGGGTCGGCCGCCTTTTTCGTGTCTTCGGATAAAACCCGAATACCGTCATGGACAAACATAACAGGGATCTCCTGATCCGTGCGCTGAAAGGCACGCTGGACACCGCATCGCGCCGCGAATTCGACCTGTGGGTCTCGAATGCGGACAACCTCCGCATCTACAAAAACGCCCTCCGCATATGGGACGACGCACAGCGCCGCGCCGCAGCTTACACCCCCGACCGCGATCGGCTCTGGGAACAGTTGCAGTCACGTATCGGAGTTTCCGGATCGCCGCAGCCTACGGAACGGCCCGCGCCGAAACGCCGTTGGGTGCCGATACTTCGCACGGCGGCTGCCGTCGCCGCGGGCGTCGTCGTCACGCTCTTCGCAGTCCGTCCTGACGCCGCCCTCACACCGAGTCCGGCCCGACAGGAGTTCTGCGCCTTCGGCGGTAAATCGCTGGCACACCTGGCCGACGGTTCGACCGTATGGCTTCAAAGCGGCTCGACGCTTGTTTGCGACGGCTCCTTCGGCGCCGAAAGCCGCAACGTAAAGCTTCGCGGAGAGGGATTTTTCGACATTGCCAAAGATCCCGAACGCCCCTTCACGGTCGAAGTGGAAGGGTTGCGCATACGGGTTCACGGCACCAAATTCAACGTGAACACCTCGCTCGAAGACCGGACCGTCGCCGTATCGCTCGTAGAGGGTTCGGTGGCCCTCGACTCCGGCGAAGGCGAACAGCGCCAGCTGCACCCCGGTGAAATCGCCCGCTACAACACCGCCACACAAAAGCTGGACATCCGTCGCGGCAACGTGGAGCTGGAATCCTGCTGGGCCGCGGGCAAACTGGTCTTCGAGCGGCAGTCGCTGGGCGAAATCTGCCGCTACCTGTCTCGCTGGTACGACATCCGGATCGACATCTCTCCGGCACTCGCCCGCAACTACGCCTACACGTTCACCATTACCGACGAACCGCTCGAAGCGATTCTGCGCATCATGAGCCGCATCAATCCGATCGTCTACACCTTCTCGGATAACCGCTCGGTGTCCATCTCCGAGGTAGAATAAAATCGTAAACCGACCAAACTCCAACCAAACCCCGAATGCCTATGACCGAACAGAGCTGAATCGCACGCAATTTCTCCAGCGGTAGCACCCGCCGCTGCAAACACTCGCTAACCTTAAAACTTCCAACCATGAAACATTTTAGACTCTTCGCAATTCTATTGCTGCTCGTCTGCAAATGGACAACGGTTGCACATGGCCAGACGCAGGAGCCGGCGATCAACATAGAGTTCACCGACATACCCCTTTCGGAAGCCATATCGCGCATCGAGAAGAGCAGCAAATACACGTTTTTCTACGACGCCAAACAGACCGATCTGACCCTGCGCGTCAGCCTTCACGCCAAACAGCTGCCGATCTCCGCCGCCCTGCGCCAGATGCTCGCCCCGACGGGTCTCGACTTCACGATATCCGAACGCCAGATCGCCCTGATTCCCGCGGCACGCAAGGCTCCGGCCGGATCGCGCACGATCACCGGTACGGTCAACGACTCCCACGAACTGCCGTTGGCCGGCGTCGCCGTCACGCTGGAGGGCGACAATACCCGCGGCACCGTTTCCGGGAACAACGGCAGTTTCACCATCACCGTTCCCGACGCCGATGCGGTGCTCAGCTTCACCTACTTGGGCTACATCTCCAAGAAAGTCTCGGTGCCCGTCTCGCAGAACAGTCTCGAGGTATTCCTCGCAGAAGACGCCGTGAGGATGGAGGACGTCGTAGTAGTAGGTTACGGCACCCAGAAGAAGGTCAATCTGACGGGAGCCATCACCACGGTGGACGACACGCAGCTTGCAAACCGTTCGGCGCCGTCCGTAGCCCACATGCTTCAAGGTGCGGTTCCGGGTCTGACGATCTCGACCTCGTCGGGCCGTCCGGGCAACTCGGCCGACCTGAACATCCGCGGTATCACCTCGATCAACGGCGGTTCGCCGCTCGTGCTGATCGACGGCGCCGAAGGCGACCTGATGAAACTCAACCCCAACGACGTGGCCTCGATCTCGGTGATCAAGGATGCCTCGGCCGCCGCCATCTACGGCGCACGCGCGGCTTACGGCGTCGTACTGGTGACTACCAAGGAGGGCGACGATTCGGACAAAACCCGCGTGTCGTACAGCGGACGCTGGGGGTGGAATTCCCCCACCACCTCGACCGATTACGAGACCCGCGGCTACTATTCGGTGTACGTCAACGACCTGTTCTGGCATGCCGATGCAGGTACCAACTACACCAACTATACCGAGCAGGACATGATGGAATTATGGGCCCGCCGCAACGACAAGGTCGAAAATCCCGAACGTCCGTGGGTGAAGATCGACCAGCGCGACGGCCGCGACACATATGTCTATTACGCCAACTTCGACTGGTACCACTACCTGTTCAAGGACGAGCATCCCAGCACGAGCCACAGCGTCTCGCTGTCGGGCGGCAACTCGAAGGTGAAGTACATGCTTTCGGGCAACTATTACAGCGAAGAGGGACTCTTCCGTCAGGACCCCGACCGCTTGCAGCGGATCAACTTCCGTTCGAAAATTTCGTTCGACATCAACAAGTGGCTAAAAATCAGCAATAACACCAGCTACTACAACTACCAGTACTACTACCCCGGCCCCAGCGGAGTCAATACAGCCTTCTCGCTCGGCACGGTACACGCACTGGCCTCGATGATGCCCTATAACCCCGACGGCACGAGCGTCTACTACACCTCGCTGTCGAAATACTCGATCATGGACGGCCTGCCCACGATCATGAACAAGGGCGGCCACTACAAAAAGGACAAGACCGACAACATGTCGACCACCACGGAGCTGACGTGGACCCCGGTCAAAGGGTTGGAGATCAAGGGTAACTTCACCTACATGTTCAACACCCAGCACAACCTCAACCGTCAGGTCAATACCGAATACTCGCAGTATCCGGGCGAAGTGCAAACCCTCTCGACGGGCAGCCGCTTCCAAGACAAGCTCTACGAAAAGACCATGATGCACAACTACTATCAGGCCAACGTCTACGCCACCTACGCACACACGTGGAACGAGAAGCACAACTTCAAGGCGATGGCCGGTTTCAACTGGGAGACCAAGTACCTCAAAGACGTATCGGCCACGGGCTACAACCTGCTCTCCGAAACGCTGATGGACCTCAATCTGGTGGGACAGGACGCCGACGGCAACGAACGCATGGAGGTCGGCGGCGGCCAGAACGAATACGCCCTGATGGGCTTCTTCGGCCGTCTGAACTACGACTACAAAGGCAAATACCTCGTGGAGGTGAGCGGCCGCTACGACGGCACGTCGCGCTTCAAGCGCGGTCACCGCTGGGGTTTCTTCCCCTCGTTCTCGCTCGGATGGCGCATCTCGGAAGAGCCTTTCTTCGAGGGCATCCGCGAAAAATTCAACAACTTCAAGATCAGGTATTCGTACGGACAGCTGGGCAACCAGAACGTAGGCTACTACGACTATATCCGCAAAATCTCGATCGGCAACCAGAACTATCTGTTCGGCGGCGACAAACCCACGACGGCCACCATTTCGGCCCCCGTGGCCTCGAACCTCTCGTGGGAAACCTCGATCCACAACAATCTGGGCGTAGACATGAGCTTCCTGAACAACCGTCTGGCTTTCAGCGCCGACTTCTACATCCGCGATACGAAGGACATGCTGACCTCCGGCGTCGCCCTGCCGAGCGTTTACGGCGCCGATTCGCCCAAGATGAACAGCGCCGACCTGCGCACCAAGGGTTACGAGCTCTCGCTCAGCTGGCGCGACGAGTTCCAGCTTCTGCGTCGGCCGTTCACTTACAGCGTGACGGTTACCTTCAACGACTACGTGACCGACATCACCAAATACGACAACCCCGACCGCACGTTCGCCAAGTCCTACTACGAAGGTATGCGCTGGGGTGAGATCTGGGGCTACCGCATCGGCGGACTCTTCGCCACGGACGCCGAGGCTGCCGGCTATGCCGTCGATCAGACCGCCGTCAACAACCGGATCAACGCTGCGGCCGGCTCGGAACGCGGCCTGCACGCCGGCGACCTGAAATTCCTCGATCTGGACGGCGACAACGTGATCTCTATCGGCAAGAACACGGTCGACGATCCGGGCGACCGGGAGATCATCGGCAACAGCCAGCCGCGGTTCCATTACGGCACGACGCTGAGCATGTCGTGGGCGGGCATCGACTTTTCGATCTTCTTTCAGGGCATCGGACGCCGCCACTGGTATCCCAAAGCCAATACGATCGCCTTCTGGGGACCCTATGCCCGTCCGTATGCGAGCTGGATTCCCAAAGACTTCCACGAGATGTATTGGAGCGAAGAGAATCCCGACGCCTACTTCCCCCGTCCGCGCGGCTATGTAGCCCTTTCAGGCACCAACCGCGAGCTGACGGCCGTCAACGACCGCTATATGCAGAACATCCGCTACTGCCGTCTGAAGAACCTCACGATAGGCTACACGCTGCCCAAGAAATGGACCCGCAAAGTGTTGATCGAAAACCTTCGCGTCTACTTCACGGGAGAGAATCTCGCCACATGGTCGCCCATTCACTCGGACTATATCGATCCCGAAATGGCCGCCATGAACGACGAGATGCGCACCTACCCGTGGCAGAAGACCTACATGTTCGGCGTGGATGTCACATTCTAATCAAACAAGCAGAACCATGAAAAAAATATTATTGATACTGGCCGCAGGCTGCACCATGGCGCTCGTCTCCTGCGAAGAGTGGCTCGACAAATACCCGCTGGCCCAAATGTCGCCCGAAACCTTTTTCTCGAACGAAAACGAGTTGCAGGCTTTCAGCAACAAATTCTACACGGTCTTCCCGTCCGACGGGCTCTACAACGAGTACTGGGACAACATCATTCACAACGACCTGCCTCAGTAGATGCGCGGCGGCCGCACGATCCCCGCATCGGGCGGCGGCTGGACATGGACCGACCTGCGCGATATCAACACGCTGCTCGAATACTCGGTCAACTGCAAGGACCTCGACGTCCGTAACCACTACGACGCGCTGGCCCGTTTCTTCCGCGCCTATTTCTATTTCGAAAAGATCAAGCGGTTCGGCGACGTGCCGTGGTATGCGAAACCGATCGGCTCGGCCGATGCTGAACTCAATCGTCCGCGCGATTCGCGAGAATACGTCATGCAGCGCATGATCGAGGACATCGATTTCGCCATCCGCTACCTGCCCACCAAACACGACCTCTACCGTATCACGAAATGGACGGCTCTGGCCCTGAAATCGCGTTTCTGTCTCTTCGAAGGCACGTTCCGCAAATACCACGACATCGACCTTCCGGAGAACGACTGGAAATACTACCTCAGCCTGTCGGCGAAGGCTTCCGAAGAGTTCATCACCAACAGCGGCTACGGACTCTACACATCGGGCGGCACGCAGACCGCCTACCGCGACCTGTTCGTGTCGGAAGACGCCCAGCAGATCGAGGTCGTCCTCGCCCGCGATTACAACAAGGGGCTAAGCGTATTCCACAACAGCACCTTCTACTCGCTGAACACCTCCTACGGCCGTCCGGGGCTGACGCGCAAGATCGTCGCCAGCTATCTGATGGCCGACGGCACGCGTTTCACGGACAAGGCGGGCTGGGAAACGATGGAGTTCCGGGACGAGTGCCGGAACCGCGATCCGCGTCTGGCGCAATCGATCCGCACGCCGGGTTACACGCGCATCAACTCCACCAAGGTCGAAGTGCCGAGCCTGTCGACCTGCATGACGGGCTATCAGCCCATCAAGTTCGTCGCTCCCGCCGATTTCGGTTCCGACGGGTACAACCTCTCGTACACCGACCTGCCGATCATCCGCACGGCCGAGATCTACCTCAACTACGCCGAAGCCAAAGCCGAGCTGGGTACGCTGACGCAGGCCGACATCGATCTGTCGATCAAGAAACTGCGCGATCGCGTAGGTATGCCCAATCTGGACATGGATCACGCCAACGCCAACCCCGACCCGTACCTTTCGGCCCCTGAGACAGGCTACCCCAACGTGACAGGGCCGAACAAAGGCGTACTGCTCGAAATCCGCCGCGAGCGCACCATTGAACTGCTTCAGGAGGGCCACCGTTACTACGACCTCATCCGCTGGAAAGAAGGCAAGGCCTTCACGCAGCCGCTGCTGGGCCTCTACATCCCCTCCAAGGGCGAATACGACCTCGACGGAGACGGTACGCCCGACATCTATCTCAAAACCAAGGGAGAGACGCCCTCGACCAAAGCTCCGCTCATCATGGAGATCGATCAGGACATCTTCCTCTCGGAAGGCGATCACGGTTACATCTCGCCCCACAAGAAGAATCCGGGCGAGTGGAACGAAGCCCGTGACTACTACTACCCGATTCCGACCGACGACCGCTCGCTGACCGGCGGTGCCCTGACGCAAAACCCCGGCTGGAACGACGGCCTCGACTTTTAATTCTTAATGCTAACTTCAAAAACGAACGAAACGATGAACATTCTGAAAAAATATCTTACCATCATGCTGCTGCTCGGCCTCACCTGCCCGGCAACGGCCTGCAACAGCAGTTCCTCCTCCGAAGACGAAGTTCCGCCCCATCTGAAACCCGAAAACCCCGAAGAACCCGTCCGGGACTACTATCCCAAGACCGACGGTGCGACACGTCTGGTGACCTACAACGTCGGCGTCTTTACCAAGTACGTCAGCGACGGCAGCTACCAGATGATCGCCGATATGATGACCGAGGGCAAAGCCGATCTGGTGGGCATCAGCGAACTGGACAGCTGTACGGTTCGCACCGGCAGGGTCTTCCAACTCAAGAAGTTCGCCGAGTTGATGGGCAAGGAGTGGAGTTACGAATATTCGCGGGCGATGGCCTATCAGGGCGGAGCCTACGGCGACGGAATCGCCAGCCGTGAGAAACCCGTTCGTGCCTTTGCCGCTCCGCTGCCGAAGGGCGACGGCGCCGAACCCCGCGTGATGGTCGTCGTGGAGTTCGAGAAATATGTCTTCGCCACCACCCATCTCGACCATGTATCCTCGCTGGCTCAGGCAGGGCAGGTCGATGAAATCAACAAGGTCATCGAACGAGAATTCGGCGGCTCGAAGAAACCCGTCTTCCTCGGCGGCGACTTCAACGCCCGTCCCGATTCGCCCACCATCTCCAAATTGAAGACGGACTGGACGATCCTGACGCCCCACGGTGCGAATGACTTCACCCACTCTTCGCAGGCGCCGGACAAATGTATCGATTACATCCTGTTGTGGAACGGCAACGGCGCGAAGTGCGAAGTGGTCGGCACCAAGATCATGCTCTACTTCAACAAAGGCGACATCAAGAGGGCCTCGGATCATATTCCCGTGCTGGTCGATGTCAAATTCTAATGCTGAGACGAACTCTTAAACGCAAACGATTATGAAACGATATGCGAACATGCGTCTTCTGGCCGCCGTCGCCCTGCTCATCGCAGCGGCGGGCTGCAAGGACGACGAAGGTCCGACGCTCGGGCAGCCTGCCCTGCTGAGCATTCAGGACGCCACGGCCGACGCCGAAGTGATTACGGTGGAAAGCCCCAAGAAGCAGACCCTCGACATCCGCGTGGAGGCCGAGCAGATCAGCGGCAACTACATAACCGTCGTATTCAAGACTGCCCCCGAACTGGTCGGGACCTATAACGCGGCGCACGGAACCTCATACAAGCTCTGCCCCTCGGAGGCCTACGAATTTTCGACCACCGAAGTCATGCTGCCCCGTTACAACACGCTCTCCTCGACGATGAAAGTGGAGCTGTTCAGCGAGCGCATGCCCGACGAGGAGCCGTATCTGTTGCCGATCACCATCGATTCGATCAAGGGCGACTCGCAGGCGACGGTCTCGCCGACGGGCAGTGTCCGTTACATCCTCTTCAACAAGCTCGTCAAGCCGGGACCGCCCGCACCCGTGCTGCTCGAACGCAGCGGATGGAAGGTGCTCGCCGCCCCCAAAGCCAAGCCCAACTACGAAGTGGAGAAGATGTTCGACGAAGACATCAACACCTTCGGCTACTGCAACGCCGACGAAGAGAAAGCCGATCCGCCTTACGACTTCGTCATCGATCTGGGCAAAGAGGTGACCGTACGCGGCTTCCAGTTCAATCAGCGCTACATGACTACCGGCAAACCGGAGGACGGCGCACGCTACGGCATCGCCCACTTGGAGGTTTGGACCGCGAAGGAGATCGCCGGCGACGGCCTCGGCGCAGCGAACGACGCCAACTGGACCTACACCCAGACATACCGCGACAACCGGACCGATCCCGACTCGCCGCTGGATCCGATGAGTGTGGTCATCAGTCCGATGCTCGACGACTACCAGCATGCGCGTTACGTCCGGCTGCGCATTCACGCCAGCTATACGAACAAGACTTATAACCCGACTTTCCGGGGATGGTGTATCGCAGAACTGAATGTCTGGGGTAACAACGAACTGCTCGAATAATGCGTCTGGACTTGCAAAGGGACCTGCTGGAGTGTTTCAGCAGGCCCCTTGTTTAACGCAGTCCCGATTGCAAGCGTTCCGCATTCCGCAGGATAACAGAAACTGAATAATTTCGAAATGAAAAATTCATACGTTCCGCATCCGTTTTATCCCCGAAAATGTCTATCTTTATTTGTCTGAATTTCTTTTAGCGATACGATGAGGCCGGAAAACGAACACGACATGGTTTTGTGGAAACACATCAGCCGAGGGAGGGGGGGAACCGCCGCTTTCAGGGAGTTGTTCGACCGTTATTACGCCCCGCTTTGCAGGTTCGCGGCCTGTTGGTTCCACGACCGCACCTCTGCCGAGGAGATTGTATTGGACACCTTTACGCACATCTGGCAGCATGCCGGGGAACTCCGTATCTCGACTTCCGTCCGGGCCTATCTGTTTCGCGCCGTGCGTAACCGCGCGCTCAACCGGCTTCGCGACGAACGAACCGACGGAATTCCCATCGGGAAGGGCCCTGAACCGCTCTTCACGAATCCGGAAGCATTGCAGCTTGAAGCCGACGAAATGCTGTTACTGATCGCCGAAGCGGTCTCGCAACTGCCCGACCGCTGCCGCGAAGTATTCCGCAAAAGCCGTGAAGAGGGGCTTTCCAACGCAGCGATCGCCAATCAGATGCGGATTTCGGTCAAGACCGTTGAAGCGCAGATCACCAAAGCCCTGAGACGCATCCGCGAAACGCTGCTCCGCACGTGATCTTCTCTCCGGACTTTCCGGATACTCCCGCCGAATGACCGTCTAATGACCGCCGAAGACCGGCCGGAAACCTGCATCGGTTGACCACTTCGATGCGAATGCCTTGCATCAGCGCGTTGGTCGTTGCGAACGTATGGCGCCTCAGGTGGTAGGTGACCGCCTTGTCGATTCCGACCTCGACGGCGATTCTTTTCAGGATGCGGTTACAGTAGGCGATGTCGGGCACAGGCAGTACGAGGTTCGTTCCCGCGACCTCGCGTCTGTATTTGTCGATGATGCGTTTGGTAATGCCGCACAGTTTGATTTTGAACGGCATGTCGGTCTTCTGCCGTTTCTTGACGATTCATAAATCCCCGTCGAAACGTCGGTCCCTCGACGTCCTCCGCACTGCGGTTTGGCATCGGCACTCTTTCCGGCTGCTTCGTTCGCCGCGGAATCCCAAAGCGGGAACGGAACGGTCAGGCACGACGATACGAAGGTGCTCCTGCCGTTTCGGCTTTTACAGGGCTGTGCCTTTTTGCGGAGCGAACAGCCCCGTCATATCCGCTTTTTCGAGGGCGAGGAGCCGTACCTTCCGCTCGATGCCGCCCGCA
>UMLT01016734.1_pt1 | contig 9978 bp, 9 predicted proteins | sample 1966641 | NCBI WGS metagenome assembly UMLT01 (sample SAMEA4836208, study PRJEB28245) | human gut metagenome | biome: gut microbiome; material: fecal sample | place: Denmark | collected 2008 | reverse complement strand
ATAAAAGATGCTGAATTTTTGATTCAAATATATAGAAAAAAATCTCAAGAATTAAACCAAAAATTTAAAACAAATTTTTGGACTCCACGTAAAATTGACCAAATATTATGGAGTATTGATAGATAAATATATAACATAAGTATCAATATTTTTATTTAATCCAAATCTTATTGCTAATTTGGGGTATCTCAATTTGCAAGTCAAAATAAAATTGCACTTTTTTGCACTTTCTTGCACTGGGCTAAAACAGGCTTTGTGAGCAGGATAGACCCTAAAATAAATTCATGGTGACAGAAAATTAGTGCAAAAGAGTGCAAGAAAAGAGTACTTAAGTGCAAGAAATGTCCCATGCATCTCAATACTAAAAAACAGCCTCAATCATGCTGTCTGTTTGATTTTTTATTCAATTTTCCTCGTCTCAATGTCCCAGAAACCTATTACCCATACATCTCAATACTAAAAAACAGTCTCAATCGTGCTGTCTGTTTGGTTTTTTATTAAATTTTTCTCTGTCTCAAAGTCCCAGAAACCTATTACTATAATTAAATTTTCTCCGTCTCAATGTCCCAGAAACATATTAACTATACCTGCAAAAATTTTACAACCACTATAGGTTCACTAGAGATTATCATGCACTCAGTGGACTGGGACCATCAGCCTATACATATTCAGTTAAATGTAATTTATCTTATTTTATTTTATCCTTTCTAATACCGCCTTATTGACTATTACACACACACATTAATCGCTCTTATAGCAATAAAAGTCAAGCCATTTAATCAAAATACTTTATTATGAACTTATTAAGAATAAGCACTCAGAAAATTGACAAAGTGTCTGCTATAGTTTACACATATAAATATGAATAAGCGAGTTGTAAAAATTGCCCAATTAGTAAATAACAAAGCTCCATTTATTGAATGGATGGATTCGCTGGATAAAAATACGAAAATAAGAATTCAAAGCAAGTTAACAAGGTTATTAGAAAATAATTTTGGAGACCATAAGAAAATAGACAATGAAATATCTGAACTAAGATTTAAGTTTGGATCTGGATATCGGATTTATTTTACTGAAATAGATAATATAATCGTCTTACTTATTAATGGCGGCGATAAATTGACACAAAGCAAAGATATCATAAAAGCCAAAAGTATACTTCAAGAATGGAGAAACTTACAATGAAAGAATTAAAACATACAATAGATTTAGAAAATTATATAGTTAATGACTTAAAAACTGATGAAGATATTAAGTTATATCTAAATGCGAGTTTAAAAGATTACATTGAAGATGGTGATTTTAATTCTTTTTATCGAGCATTAGAAATTGCAATAAAATCAAGAAATTCAATTTCAGGTTTTGCAAAGAAAATTGGCATGTCCAGAACTCATTTATATAGTCTATTTAAAAATCAAAAAGAACCTAAATTTTCAACTATTGTAAAAATATTCCATGAATTAGGTTATGAACTGGAAATTGCGTAAATATCCAAATCTTATTGATAATTTGTAATATCTCAATTTACAAGCAAAAATAAAATTGCACTTTTTTGCACTTATTTGCACCAGCTTAAAATAGGCTTTGTGAGCGGATTAGCCCCTAAAACAAGTTCAGGATGACAAAATTTTAGTGCAATTTAGTGCAAGAAATGAGTACTTGAGTGCAAAAAATGTCCCATGCATCTCAATACTAAAAAACAGCCTCAATCGTGCTGTCTGTTTGATTTTTTATTAAATTTTCTCCGTCTCAATGTCCCAGAAACCTATTAACCAGAAACCTCTGCTTTTGATGGTGCAATTAAAGGGCTGCAAGGATGGATTGACTGTCACGAGAAAGCCCATTTAAAGGGGGTAATTCGCGGCCTGGGTGCAGATGTTATTGGTGCAATAGAAGGAAATCCAGCGTTAAACGAAGCTTACGAAATGGGCAAAACTATATCTTAATAAATAAAAAGGACAATGATTTTTTCATTGTCCTTTTTATATGGGCCGCAGTGGACTCGAACCACCGACCTCACCCTTATCAGGGGTGCGCTCTAACCACCTGAGCTAGCAGCCCTCGTACGCTATACCAGCTAATGTGAGAAGGGATTTTGTTTGATAACTCATCCCGACATTTTTTAATTTATCATAGACATTTTTTTAAATCAAGTCTTTTTTATCTATTTGAGAAAATGTTTTTTTTAGAGTAAACTTTTCTTGAGGATAATTTTATGACTATATTATACATATATATTACAATTTTTACGCTATATTACATAGTACTTGCCTGCTCAAACTTAAAGCCTGCAAAAAAAATCAGAGATAAATACACTAATAAAGATGCAAATATTTGTGTAGTTGTTTATGCAACAGGAGCTGCAAGAACACTGGATAATTTATTAAAACAGTTAAAAACACAAAATTATCCCAAACAGCGCTACACTATATATGCAATACTTGATAGGTGCGAAAAATCTTCTGATGTTACATTACAAAGTGATTTAGATATTAATGTTATCAGTATTAATAATCTGGAACCAATAGGAAAAAGTCAGGCTTATTCTATCCTTGCAGAGAAACTTTCCGAAGCACATAACCTTGATGCATATGTTTTTCTTGATGCTAAAAATTATGTTGATTCCGACTTTTTAACTAATGTAAATTATTATTTAACTAAGTATTCTGTATTCATGCCAATGATTAATTACATACAGGAAGATAAACCTTTGACGCTGCTTGAAAATATTAAAGCTACATATTCAAGATATTGCGCAAAGTTTCTATACGCATCAAGAACAAGGTTAAAACTTGCCAACTTAATCAATACTGATGCATTTGTTATAAAAAAAGACATACTTAATAAAATAGAATCGTTTGAATTTCAGGACAAAGCAGCTGAAATTAAATATACAATTAAGCTTACAAATGAAGGTATAAATCCAGCTTTTATTGATGATTTAAAAGTTTATACAGGTATATCAAACTATGACTCCAGAATTCCATCACTTTCTAAAAGAATTAATATTTTCTGGAATAATGTAACTCACTGTCCGAATTTTCTAACACAGGAATATGTCTGCTCATTAATCCAGCCTAACTGGCTTGTTTGTATTCTTGCTTATGCCTTGCTATTAAAACATTCATATTCATTCCCGTTCTGGGTAAGTTATACAACAATACTAATTACATTCATTACACTTGCACTGGCGTTCTGCATCAGCCTTATGAATGTAAAATTGTATGCTAAAGAACATTTATATCTGTTTGCATATCCGATTTATTCAATAGGACACATAATTAAAAACTTCCCGCCAATAAGAGGTACACGCAGATTAATAAATAAACGCCACCATAAACATAATGTTGAAAAAATGGTAACAAATATTATTGTTACTGACGGCAAAAAAGATTTTCAATGCCAGCTGGAATTAATTTCTGATGACGGACTTGCTAGAGTCAAATTTATTAATAAAGGAAAAACATATATAACAAAAAATAATCATCTGAGAATGGTTGATGCAATAAAAGAGCTTACGAAGAAACTAGATGACTACGGACTATCTCTAAAAATTTGCCAGTGCTGCAAGTATTTTCAGCCAATAGTTGATGGTTCAACTAATATGATAAAAGGCTGTTGTAACTGCAAATTTCAAGGAAGAGTCGAAGGTGATATCATTCCGACATTGGTGTGGAACACATGCCCGCGCTTTGAAGAACAAAATATTGTAGAACTATTTTAATCGATATAAACATCGTCCATTAGTTTTATACGAAATGCACTGCCCGCCGGAATAGAGACATGCCCGCCTTTGGAAAAGAATGCCGTTATTGGAGAAGCCAGAGTATTCAGTCCTAAACATATCGTTCCATATGCAAAAGGAAATGGAGACAAGAGAATCGTAGAACCTTCTCCACCAAGGTTTACTGTAAGGTTAAGCATTCTGCCAAACAAAGTTCTGCCCCAATTTCCCTTTTTCCACATTGTACTCAAATAGGTTCTTTTGCCCTTTATGTTGTTAAAAAAAACCATTTTATCATCAGCTCTTGTTATATATGCATTTATTGGTATAGTCTGACCGTTATACCTCATACTTCTTACTCTTATAACAACAAGTCCTCCGTTACAGGTAATTTGAGGCTGATGTGTTTCAACAATTTCACCTGTAAAAACAGTATTAGTCGGAATTGTATATTTCCTTTTTATAATAGGCGACTTAGTGTAAAATTTAACAGTATTACCCTTTGCTAGCCAATCGTTTATTTTTGTTGAACTTACTACATTAAAAGAAGTTCCGCCGGAGATCTTTATATTTCCCGTTTTTATAACCTGAACCGGCGGATTTACCTCTTTTGAAACATTTTCTCCTACGGGTTCAGGCTGATTATATTTTGTAATTTCCGGCAGAGCAGGAAGGCTTTCATTCGCATCTTCTGTATGAGTATCTTTGATTAATTTTGAAGAATTATAATTTTTTCTTATATCATCATCAACGGTCATGTCTAAATCAAAGGCATGCGAACAATTTACAGAAATTAATAATAAAAAAATTGTTATAAAACTATTCCTATTCATTATCAAACCCAATAAAATTCTAACTCTTTAACAATTGTAACAAAATTGTTATAAACTAGCAAAAAAATTTTTTATTTGTTTTACTATAGATGTGTAGACAGTTAATTTAGATTGGAAACTATGATGAAGATTCATACAACGCAAAATCTAAACTCCTCTGGGAGAATGCAATCAACCAACAGTGTTACTATCCCTAATGAAGAGATTAGATTAAATTATTCGGAACGCATACGAATGCAGAAGACACAAGCTCACGCAGATACTTATGAAGGTAAAGTGTCTTTTAAACGAAAAAATGTGCTGAACACAGCAGCAAATGCAGTCAAAAAATCATTTGGAGAAAGAGTCGCTAACACGAAGGTATTTAAAAATATCGTGAATAGCGGCTCTTTTGATAGAATGCTAAAAATTGTAAGCGATCAAGAAGTAATGATACAAGCAGCAACAGCATTAGGCTTATGCTGTGTTGCAAGACCACTTGCAATATTATCGCTACCAAGTGGTAAAAATAAAAAAGATAATGCATACGCAGCAACTCACTCCATCTCATCAGGCGTTCTAGGTTTTATTATTCCTCTCTTATGTATAAAACCAGTCGCAAATGGTTATAGCCATGCACTTGCAAATGCATCAAAATATATAGAAAAAGATGATACACTAAAAAAAATATGGCCTCATCTAGACATAAAATCAGTGAGAGATAAGGCTGGAAAACGTCTAGAGCAATCTAAGTGGCTTGATATCGAAGGCAATAAATTTATTGCAGATATTAAGGACGTAAGAAAAGTTCCTTTACCAAAACACATTTCTTCTTTTTCTGAAACAACCTTAAAAAAGATTGTTCCAAATCTTGATATAGCTAAATCAAAGAACTTGCCAGTAAATGAATGGGTAGACACTAATGGTAAAAAACTAATTATTGAGAATCTCGATTTTAAAGACATATATATTGCAACACAAGAACACGGAAAAGAAACCAAATACTATCCTCTTATGCTCATAAAAGAAAATCTTTTGAAAGAATTCTATCCTGACTTGAATATAAATTCCATTAAAGGTGCAGATGGTAAAAGAATTCATCCTGCAAAATGGCTTAAAAATAATGGTGAAAAATTTGAAATGCCATTAGATAACGTATTCCTTTCCAGATGGGAAGAAAGTGATAAAGTAATACCTCTAATTATTGGAGATACAAGAAAAGAAGGAAAAAGTATTAAGGACATTTGTTACCAAAAAAATAACAATGAATGGGATCCATATTCATTAGGTACTGCAATTACATCAGAAATGACACAAGCTGATGTAGTAAATTCCATTAAGAATAAACTTGGAGGCTGGCTACCTGATATTGTAGTCGCATACCCAAGAGCAACTGCTACAATCGCATTAATACCATTTATACTAAAAAACATTTTAGGAATGGAAAAATCGAAAAAACCTGAACATTCAAATGAGATTCAATCAACAGAAAAAAACAATATGAAAGAGGTGGCATAATGAATATTTCACCGATAAATTATAATAAATATAATGGGAATAAAAATACTATAACCAATATAAAACAGAATACTGATATAACATTTAAAGGTAAAGAAGCAGGGAAAATAACGGAATTTTTTGCAAAAACATACGGTAAATATATATTAAACTCAGAGCAAGTGCACAAATTTTGTGAAACCTGTTCTAAAATAGACAAAAAAGATGCTTCCAGACACTTTCAAGTTATTGGTTCAGCTGTAACATCATTTGCATATATGAATTCAACAATGAAAAGCAAAGATATAGAAAAGAAAGATGCAAGAACCCTTGCCACAAACCAGTTTTTAGGTTTTATAATACCATCTGGTGCTGCTTATGGAGCCAATGCAAGTATGACAAAATTCAATAAATGCTTAGAATATAGTTATAGCGCAAAAAAAGAAAAAGAAATTGCACTTGGCAAATTAGATAAAATAGCCAAAGAAAAAGCTGTAAAAGATCTTGGCAAAGCTCTCAAGGGCTTCAGATGCTTGATTGGCATTATAACATTTACAACAATCTATAGATTTGTAACGCCGGTTGCAATCACTCCTATTGCAAATAAATTCGGAGCTTGGCTAAATGAAAGAGCTGATAGAAAAGAAACTCAAATGCAACAAATTAATACTGCGGCATAAAATAAATATTGTGTACTAAATAAAACAAGGCTTTTGTAATATTATAAAAGCCTTGTTAACTAATAATCATTAGAAAATTTTTCTCAACCAGCTCTTGGATAATTTTTATCATAGAACCATATATTTGTTCAAATGTATAATCACAAAATTCTTTTTTCAAATCATTTATGATTTCTTCAAGATTTTTTACACCATCCATTTGTGAAATAATTAAGTATGCAGCTGTGTTACCAACCCAAATTTCATCATTGTTAAAATTGAGTAAATAAAATCTATCAAGGCAATATTCCATACGTTTCAAAACATTTGGAGTTAATTTAAAAACGGTAAATTTATTCATACTGCTCCTTCAAATATTCCTGATAATATGTACATTCTGCCGGTGCCGCGTTTATATCACCATATTTCTTGTATGCACTTGCCATGCAGCCAGTACCGCACAAGGCAATGTATTTACAGTTTTTACATTTTGTTGTAGAAATGTCACGTTTTTGAAAATACGGAGTATTAAAACGATTTTCCCAAATTTCATAAAAATCTTTTTCATGTAAATTACCTAATGTAGTGTCATCTGATTCATACATAGAACATAAAAACACATCTCCTTTTGCAGAGATAACAATTTTATTGTGGTTATGACAACTTAAACATTGATTTTCAAGAATTTTAGGTTTATTTTCTTCAAGGTATGCATCTAATATTTTACGACCGGCGGCAATTTTTAAAAAGTCAAAAATGTCCACAATTTTTACTGCTGCAGATATATTAGGGTATTTTTTCATTTCCTGAAAAACTTTATGACTACAATAAATTAAGTCCACCGTACTTAAATCTAAATACCTGTGTTGTTCATTAGATACATGAAATCTGGATATTGAGAGTTTATCTACACCCAAACTTTGAGATAACGTAAATATATTTTGTATAGTAGGCGCGCTTATTGAGGTTAAGCATACGTTGATTTGAACAGGGAGACTATATTTTCTTAAAAGCTTAATTGAATTAACAGCTTTATTAAAAGTCCCGCTTCCACGAATACTGTCATGCGATTTTTCATCAGCCCCGTCTATACTAATGTGAATGATATCAGATTTTTTATATAGTACTTCGTTCAGTTGTAATGCAATTTTTTCATTCAACAATGTACCATTGGTTTGAATTACCAACGGTAGATATTTACTTTTGGCATACCTAACTATGTCCAGAAAATCTTTTCTTACAAAAGTTTCCCCACCGGTTAATGTTAAATTTATAATATTTAACTCATCTGCTAAAAAGTCAATCAGCTTAAAAATATCTTCTTTTTTACTATCATTATCACTGCTATACAAGTCCGGCTCTCCAGAATAAAAACAATGTTTGCAACGTAAATTACAGTTTGCTGTTACTTTAAGAGAAACAACATTAGGATAACTGTGACAATATCCTGATGGCAAACTTTTAAGATATTTTTGTACACATGAATAATTCTTGGGAGATTTGATTACTTTTTTGTTAACTAGTAACTCAAACGCAGATTTTATATATTTTTGTTCTAACATTATGATAAAAAAAGCTAAAATTTTTATGGAAATAAAGGTGTACAATAATCAACAGGCTCATAATCATCACAGCTATTCCGGTTTACCACAAACGTATCAGTCAATCCAGATTCTTTAATACTGTTTGCAATACCAAATGCACCTAATGTTCCTATAGCAATTTTTGCTGGCAACTCACTTGCTTTACCGATACTTTTAGCATTACCTTTCAATAAAAATCCATTCATTTTATTTGCAGGATTAAAACTATTAATACCTCTTACCATTAGCACCTCCTATATCTACACAATTATTATATTTATATAACAATTTATTGTCAATATAAATTAAATTTTATATTCCAACCATACATTTTTTGTATAATCATATCCATTATGATTATATATATCTTTTTCTATGTCCTCAAGATTTTCAGAAATTGGTTTACAACCGGCATGAAGATACAATGCAATCGGCGAATGCTTTGTATCACCGTAAGCCAACGCCTCTAAAAATACCCTATATATATTATTCACTGCACCAAATTCTTTCAAACAGTTAATTAACTCTGAAGAAATATTATAATACTTTTTTGAATTAAAATTTTTCAAATTATGAATATAGTAAAAACATTTTCCATTAGCTAAAATATTATCTATTTTATCATCAGAAAAAATACCACTTTCTTTCATTTTATTTTGCATAGCCCATCTATTATTTATATCTACAAAAACTTCTCCAATTTCATAATCTTTTATAACTTCTATGCACTTTTTATTAAGCGCATTAATTCCATCAATATTTCCCGTTCTTATAAAATACTTATATTGTTTTTTTAGTTTAGGAATATAATCTAAAAAATTTCTGTCATTTCTATACATTTTAAACCTAACCCCATCGTTGGTATTTGCAAATGTAACAATAGTAGAAATATATTTTTTTAGCTCACAATCGTATATATTTGAACATTTAATTACTATATCATTATTTGGAAGTATATCACCAGGTGTTAAATTAAAATCTAATCGGCTAAAAATCAATGAATCTATACTATACGTGTTTATTTTATTCATTAATAAAGCGTTGTTTACTGCATCATATTTTTTCACTAGACTTCTAAGTTTCTGAATTTCTCTTTTTGAATATCTAAATTCTGACTGATAATTAGAATTTTCAATCAGCCGTGAAAATTGTTCTAAAAATTTATTTTTTTGCAGCAACAAACTTTTAAAATCAGGTCTTATAAACTTTTTATGATATTCCTTTTCTTTATGAAAGTCGGAAGCTGTAGGCATACCAATAAATTTCATTACATTATATCTTTTATGATTTAATGGGTTATCGCTAATTTTTGAGGTATTTTTCTTATTCGCATTTAAAAAATGTTTATTTATAAAAGGTATTGTAATACTATAAATTTGATGGTCTAAATTTTGCAAAAAATCATTTTTACTAAAATTGTTATGACGAACATAATTCAAAATCTTTTTAGTAATTTGTGTTAAATATTTAATATCTGAAGTATTTATATTATTTTTCTGTAAAAAATTTTTTATATTTTTTTTGCTCAACTCAAAAAAGTCTAATGCATTTTCAGATTGCATTGAAAGCTCTACTCTCTTTTTCATGTAATAATCAAAATCTTCTTTTGGCCAAGTACCACACATTTTAATCAGATTATTGATACTGACAGATTTGTCAGTCCAATAATTTAATCTTACATTTCTATATGGTTGCAGTTTAAT
>UMLT01046686.1_pt1 | contig 10061 bp, 9 predicted proteins | sample 1966641 | NCBI WGS metagenome assembly UMLT01 (sample SAMEA4836208, study PRJEB28245) | human gut metagenome | biome: gut microbiome; material: fecal sample | place: Denmark | collected 2008 | reverse complement strand
GAGCCGAGGGGGACAGTGACACACTTTCCGCTCTCTGCGGCTGCGACCTGCTCATTATGGACGACCTGGGAGCGGAGCCGAGAACGCCTTTTTACGAGTCTGCGGTTTACAATCTCATAAACAGCAGAATGAATATGGGACTGCCCACAATAGTCAGCTCCAACTACTCCGTGGAGGAGCTTTACGACCATTACAACGAGAGGATAATCTCACGGCTGTTCGGCTTCTACGAGGTGCTGATTTTTGTCGGAAAAGACATAAGACAGCTGAAAAGACTTGAAAAATAGGGCATTTGACGGAATGCGGCATATGGGGGCAAATGCACAGATGGGTCGAATACTTCTGCGCCTTTACGCATAAAATGGCGAATAACTTTGAGTTACCGAGAGACATCTTGAAATACATAAATTTATCTCAGAAATGCTAAATATCAGCCGAATATTTATGGATATAAAATGTCCGAAATGTATTGATTTTTGCCAAAAGACGTGGTAATATATTGAACAAGGACTTATTTCCAGTGTCAGGAAATAGCGAGACATATATATTAACACAATAATTGCAAAATGAAAGGATGACTCCACGATGAACGAAAAGATCAAGGTAATTATCGGAGACGAGAGCAAGGAATTTGGCTGTATGCTGGCAAACTCACTGAGAGGAAGAGGCTTTTTGCCGTTACCCGTGACAATGACGGTCTGCTCCTGCTGGAAGCTATCAGAAGTGAGGAACCCGATGTTGTTATAGTTGACAGCATTATCCCCGGAATAGATGCAGCCGAGCTGATAAAGCGCTGCGACAGCTTTGTACATAAGCCCTTTTTCATCGTTACCTCCGCATACAGGAACGTTTTTGCGGAGCGCCAGATAATGTCCATGGAGAACGCATATTTCATGCTCAAGCCCTTTGACTGCGATATGCTGGTGAACGTTATCAGAAGTGCGGCGGCTATGGAAATGGCTCCCGGCGACCCACGCCTCAGCGAGGATATGGAGATGGTAGTTACCGAGATAATCCACCAGATAGGCATTCCCGCTCATATCAAGGGCTATCATTATCTCAGGCAGGCAATACTTCTGAGCTACGATGACCCCGATATGCTGGAGAGCGTTACAAAGCTGCTTTATCCCACAGTTGCAAGGCATTTTAATACCACTGCCTCCAGAGTGGAGAGAGCTATCCGTCATGCTATCGAGACCGCATGGGACAGGGGAGACCTGGATACTATCCAGAATCTTTTCGGCTACACCGTGAGTGTGGGTAAGGGAAAGCCCACAAACAGTGAGTTCATCGCACTTATCACCGATAATCTCAGGCTCAAATATAAGTCCGCTCAGGCAAGAAACAGCGCCGCTGCGGTGAAATAATGTTTATGAAAATTCAAGGGGCTGTTTCACACGATGCAGCAGCCCTTAGTTATATAAGCTTGTAAAAATATCCGCACAAATAAGCACAAAGGTAAAAAGTTTAGTCGCCGACAGGCGAAGGTACACACAAATCAGTAAAATTGATATGTAATTAAAGGGCTGCTGAAGCGTTAAACTTCGGCAGCCCTATTCTTATATTACCAGTATGTAAATGCAAAGCCCGCAAGTGGCGACAGAACTATCATTATCACCGAAAATGTGAAGGATTCAAGTGATGTGAGGGTCGCACGCTGTTCCGAGGGGAACATATCCTGCAAAAGCACATTCGTCCGCACCTGAAGAGCATCATCAGCCACAGCGGCAATAAATCCGCCCAGCGCCATTACTGCGTACATCGGCGAATGCTCCGCAACAATGCCTGCAAGCACCATAACAGATGATATGCAGAAAACGCACCTGTAGCTCAGCTTCGGAAGCTTTGTTATCAGCTTGGAGCCGATTATACCGCCAATTTCCATAAACAGCAGGGCTGCACCCAGCAGGCGGTGGGGGATACCCCTTTCGGGGAGCTTTGCCTGCAAAAAGAAAAGAAGCAGGGTATCAGCCGCACCAATAAGGGAATTTACTATCATAAGCTTCATTGCCCTTTTGGCGCTTTTCATAAATGTAAAGCTTTCTTTAAGGCATATTGCCAGCCTTGCGGCTATGCTTCCGCTTTGCTCAGGTGCGGGAGCATACATCTCACTGAGGGACATGAGGACGGCAATCTGTATCACGCCTGTGATAAGGTCTGTGCCGTATGCAAGCCTGTGACCGATGAAAAGGGCGAAGCCTGCGCACAGTGTGGATATTCCGCTGCAAAGCCTGTATATCACCAGCTGATCGGATTCAAACCGCTCAAAACGGCTCTCTGCATTTGCGGCTTTCAGTGAGTCATAAGCCAGAGCGTCCCCTGTGCCTGAGGAAAAATTGTAGCTCAGTGCGTGGAATGCAATGGACAGGCAAACGGTGAAAAGGTTATCCGAAAGTATCATAATTATGTTGCCTATCATTCGCATGATACTGCTTACGATAAGCATTTTCTTCCGCCCGAAAACGTCTGCCAGAACTCCCGAGGGTATCTCGAAAATAAGGCTTGTGATGTGGAACACTGTCTCGGCGATGCCGATATCCACAAGGTTGTAGCCCCTTGCCGCAAGTATTGCTACCCATGCTCCCGTAAGGGACAGATTTCCCAGCACAGATGAGGCGTAAAGCTTACGTATTTGTTTTTCGATATTAAGCATAAAAAAATCTCCTTAAACTGAATTTAGTGATAGTTTAAGAAGATAATGCGCACTATTTATTTGTAAAACTGCTCTGTTTTAAGTCAGATAAGAGCCTGTTTATGACAAATTTTCTTACAAAAGGGCGCACTATCCCCGTAAAAGGGAAAAACGGAACCTTTCTGAAGCTGTACATTTGTCATTTTCCAAAGCATGATACTGACCTCTTTTATCATTGGTGAATGGTTTACTTTTTTACTATATCACACCCGACTGCGTTTTGTCAAGGGGTGTATCCTTGGAATTATGCTCTTTTTCTCAAAAAAATTTCCCAAAAGTAGTGACAAATGCAGAAAAATGGTTTATAATATAAGTTATGAATATCATAATTGGAGGCTAATATCATGTCAAAGAAACCCTACTACATTACGACCCCTATCTATTATCCTTCGGGCAATCCTCATATCGGTCACTGCTATACCACAGTTGCCTGCGATTCCATTGCCCGTTACAGACGAATGCAGGGCTATGATGTGATGTTCCTTACCGGTACGGACGAGCACGGTCAGAAGATCGAGCAGAAGGCTGCTGAAAAGGGTGTTACTCCCAAGCAGTATGTTGACGAGATCGTTGAACATTTCAAGAAGCTCTGGTCCTACATGAACATCAGCTATGACCGCTACATCAGAACTACCGACGATTATCACGTAAAATCCGTTCAGGCTATCTTCAAGGCTCTTTATGACAAGGATTATATCTATAAGGGCGAATACAAGGGCAAGTACTGTACTCCCTGCGAAAGCTTCTGGACCGAGTCCCAGCTGGACGAGGACGGCAAGTGCCCAGAGTGCCACAGAGATGTTGTTGAGGCCAAGGAAGAGGCTTACTTCTTCAAGATGTCTCCCTTTGCTGAAAGAATCGAGAAGCTGCTCCTTGAAACCGATTATCTCCAGCCCAAGACCCGTGCTACTGAGCTTGTAAACAACTTCATCAAGCCCGGTCTCGAGGATCTCTGCGTTTCACGTACCTCCTTTAAGTGGGGCATTCCAGTTCCCTTTGATGATAAGCACATTATATATGTATGGGTAGATGCCCTTTCCAACTATATCACCGCTCTGGGATATGCAAACGACGCCTACAATGATTATGACAAGTTCTGGCCCGCAGATGTGCATATGGTAGCAAAGGATATTATGCGTTTCCACGCTATCATCTGGCCCGCTATCCTTATGGCTCTTGATCTTCCTCTGCCCAAGCACCTTGCTGTTCACGGCTGGATAACCTTCAACGGTCAGAAGATGAGCAAGTCCATCGGCAACGTTGTTGACCCAATGGTTCTTGGCGAGAGATATTCTCCCGATGCTATCAGATACCACATTCTCCGTGAAATGGCTCTCGGTGCTGACAGCTCATTCTCCAACGAGATAATGATAAACAGAATTAACTCCGACCTTGCAAATGACCTGGGCAACCTTGTTTCCAGAACCGTTGCAATGGTGGAGAAGTATTTCGGCGGCACTCTTCCTGCCGACAAGAAGTCCGACCCTATGGACGATGAGCTTATCTCCATGGCAACAGCTCTCCGTGCAAAGGTTGACGAGTGCATGGACAACACCACCCTGAACATCGCTCTTGCTGAGATATTCAAGGTAATTTCCCGTGCAAACAAGTACATTGACGAGACTGCTCCCTGGGTGCTTGCAAAGGATGAGGCCAACAAGCCCAGACTTGCAGCTGTTCTTTACAATCTCCTTGAAGCTATCAGAATTTCCACATCTCTGCTTTCCGCATTTATGCCTACCACCATGCCCAAGGTATGGGAGCAGATAGGTGCGTCCGCCGATGATGTTTCCTACGAAAATGCAGCTAAGTTCGGCGTTCTTCCTGCCGATGTCACCGTTCACAGAGGAGAAGTTCTCTTCCCCAGAATCGACGTTGACAAGGAGATAAGCGAGCTTAATGCTCTTATCGAAGCTCAGATGAAAAAGACTCAGGCTGAGCAGGATAAGGACGGCGCAAACCTTGAGCCTCTTTCCGAGACTATAAAGATCGACGATTTCTTCAAGTCCGACCTGCGTGTTGCAGAGGTCAAGTCCTGCGAGAAGATACCCAAGGCAAAGAAGCTCCTGAAGCTCATGCTTGATGACGGCTTCGGCGAGAGACAGGTAGTATCGGGCATTGCCAAGTGGTATGCTCCCGAGGATCTTATCGGCAAAAAGGTAATTGTTGTTGCAAACCTTGCTCCCGCAAAGCTCTGCGGGGTTGAGTCCAACGGAATGATAGTTGCCGCAAGTGTCGGAGAAGATGCAAAGGTAATTTTCGTTGACAAGGATATCCCCAACGGCTCTAAGCTTTCATAAGTTCATAAGTTTATACAGAAATAATAAAAGGGCATTGCCATTTTCGGCAATGCCCTTTTTTAATGGGTGCTGTTACAAATGCAGTTTTAACACCTGCAAGCGGGGGTAGCACATAGAAAAAGGGTGTACAGATCACTCTGTACACCCTATGGATATCAGCGTATAAATTACTTGAAGTAACGGTTGAGGAGACCCTGGAATGCCTTGCCGTGTCTTGCCTCGTCCTTTGCCATTTCATGGACAGTATCATGGATAGCGTCCAGGTTAAGCTTCTTTGCTCTGGAAGCAAGGTCAAGCTTGCCCTGAGTTGCGCCGTGCTCAGCCATAACTCTCATTTCGAGGTTCTTCTTGGTGGAGTCGGAAACAACGTCGCCCAGAAGCTCTGCAAACTTAGCTGCGTGCTCAGCCTCTTCGTAAGCGATTCTCTTGTAAGCCTCAGCGACTTCGGGGTAGCCCTCTCTGTCAGCAACTCTGGACATTGCAAGGTACATACCAACTTCTGTGCACTCGCCCATGAAGTTCTGGTTGAGACCGTCGATGATCTCCTTGTCGTCAACTTCCTTAGCGATGCCGACAATGTGCTCGCAGGCAAACTTCAGTCCGTCATCGGAAGCAACCTCTGTGAACTTGGAAGCGGGAGCTCCGCACTGGGGACATTTTTCGGGTGCGGTCTCACCCTCATATACATAGCCGCAGATAGAACATACAAACTTTTTCATATTTTTTACCTCCGTAATATTATTATCATTATTTTTATCCGATTTGGTATCGGGTTTCTTGCTGTGATATAAATATACCACATTGGTGTAGTTTTGTCAAGGCTTTTAGAAACTATTTTGCCCTTTTTATAAATTTTCAACGTATTGCACAATTTTAATGCCTGCACAATAGTAAATGTGCTTAAATCAAATTCCTGCTTTCTTCATAAAATCCTCCGACTGCATAAGACCTGAGCGGTTGTATCGGTCAAGGATAATTAGCCTGTCACCTGTGCCGCAGGGGATAGTGTTTCCACGCTCGCAGCAGGTAAGGACTATCCGATAGCCGTATTCTTTCAGCAGGTCATACCCCTCCGACGAGATGTAGCCGTAGGGATAGGCATATACAATGGGGGAGATGCCGCACTTTTCCGATATTTCATCACGGAACAGTGTCAGGTCATGGGAAAAGTTTACCTTGTATTCCTCCTCGGTCTCGCTGCTTTTTCGTGACGCACCGTTTCGGCAGCCCAGACTGTGCATATCATAGGTGTGGCAGCCGATATCAAAGTGTCCTTCCTTGTCAAGTTCAATGATATCATCGTGCGTCAGATAGGCATAATAAGGATTTGGGTCATTTTCTTTCTCGGCGTTTAATGTGTATGCTCCTACCACGCTTACTGTGGCATACATATCATACTTTTGCAGCAGCGGCAGAGCATAGGTCATATTATTCAGATGCCCGTCATCAAAGGTGAGCAGTATGGGGCCTTCCGGCAGGGGAGTGCCATTATCCACATAGTCGATTATCATATCGGGAGTAACGGTGTTCATGCCCTTGCTTTTGATGTAAATAAGGTCTTTTTCAAATTCATCGGGCGTGATAACGTAGTCGCCTGTCCGTGACGGGTCTGAAAGCACGCTGTGATACATTATCACGGGAAGAGACTGCTCCATTTGATCAGATGAAGCCGTTATTGCCCTGCTGCTGTGGTCTGATATGAAAAACACCGCCGCAGATAATACGACTGCCGCAGATATCACGGCAGCTGCGGATATTTTTACGCATTTGTACATACTAAAAAGCTCCTTGCGCATTAGAATCACAATAGGATTATATGCACAGGGAGCTTTAAATATCAGTTGGAAAACAAGTTACTTTGCAAGCAGTTTTTCAGCAGATGCAAGCTTTACGCAGATGCAGAAAAGCTCCATAGCCTTTGTAAGATCTTCCAAAGTGGGGAAAGAAGGAGAAAGACGAATGTTCTTGTCGTTGGGGTCCTTCTTGTAGGGGAAGGTTGCGCCTGCTCCTGTGAGGACAACGCCGCCCTCCTTGCAGAGACGTGCAACTTCCTTTGCACAGCCGTCAAGGGTATTTACGGAAATGAAGTAGCCGCCCTTAGGCTCGTTCCATGTAAGGATATCAAGGTCGCCCATCTGCTCGGTGAGTATTCTGATAACGGTATCAAACTTGGGAGCAAGGATAGCCTTGTGCTTTTCCATGTACTTTCTGAGGCCGTCAGCATTGCCAAAATATCTTACGTGGCGGAGCTGATTTACCTTATCGTAGCTGATGTTCTGCATTCCCAGAAGCTTGGAGATCTGCTTTACATTGTTCTCGGAAGCTGCGATAACTGCAACGCCTGCACCGGGGAAGGTTATCTTGGAAGTGGAAGCGAACTCGAAGATCATATCCTCGTTGCCGCACTTCTTTGCTTCATCAAAAATGTTAAGGAGACTGTCGTGGTCGTCCTTCAGGTGATGTACGCAGTAAGCGTTATCCCAGAAAATTCTGAAATCCTCGGCAGCGGGCTTGAGAGCTGCAAATCGCTTTACTGTTTCATCGGAATATGTGTATCCGTCGGGGTTGGAGTACATAGGTACGCACCAGATTCCCTTAACGGCGGGATCGTTGTTTACAAGCTCCTCAACCATATCCATATCAGGACCCTGAGGAGTCATGGGAACATTTATCATTTCGATGCCGAAAGTCTCGGTGATGCCGAAATGTCTGTCATAGCCGGGAACAGGGCAAAGGAACTTTACCTTATCGCACTTGCCCCAGGGCTTTGTGCTGCCATATACGCCGAACTGCATTGCTCTTGCAACGGAATCATACATAAGAGTAAGGCTGGAATTACCGCCTACGATTATCATGGAGGGGTCAACGCCCAGCAGGTCTGCAAAAAGCTTCTTAGCCTCGGTGATACCTGTAAGGAAGCCGTAATTGCGGACATCAACGCCGTCAGCGTCGATAAGAGAAGAGCTGCTGTTGAGAACGTCGAGCATTGGCATGCTCATATCAAGCTGCTCCTTGCAGGGCTTACCTCTTGACATATCAAGCTTAAGTCCCTGTGATTTGAAATCGTCGTACTGCTTCCGGCACTCGTCCCTGAATGCCTTGAGCTGCTCTGCGGTCATATCCTTCAAAGCCATAACTAAATCTCCCTTTCAATCTCTGTTGATCATCTGCGGCACACACCGCAGTCCACTATATATAATATAACATTTTTTCGGATTTTGCAAGTGTTTTATAAAACTCCGTCAGATTGTTTTCAAAAAATACACAACTGTCCGTGTGTGACGGACAAAATCACTGCTTATACTAATAATCATTTGTTCTTAGGTTAAATGGTTATTAGTATTAGGAACGCAGTAAAGATTGGTCTCCCAGGCGGGAATATACATAAGATGACGTATGTACAGCTTCAGATCCGGGTTTATCTCATGCACCAGCAGCGGCAGATCAAAAATGTCCTCCGTCCTGTGATAAAGGGCACAGATAAGCTTTGAGCCGTTTTTCAGTGACTGGGCACAGCCCTCCAGCGCATGGCGTTCAGCGCCCTCCACGTCCATTTTTATAAATGTTGCATTTTCCGAAAGACTGTCGCCCCTGAGAGCCGCTACCTGCTTGAGCTTAACGCCTCCGCCCTCGGTGAGCTTGGAGTTCCTTCCCGAGCGGTCGGAAAATGTGAGAGCTGTGTCATCGCTCCATGCGGCAGCGTTGAACAGGTCTATGCGCTCCATGCCGTCGGTGCTTTTGGTAAGCTTGCGGAAGTTCCTTGTATCAGGCTCCATGGCGAATATCCTGCGGTATTTTCCCCCTGTGATATCGGCAAATTCCAGCACGGTATCGCCGTTGTAAGCGCCCATGTCGATATATTCTTCATCATCGCCAAGCCTAATAATATCGGTGAAAATCCTTTCACGGGGGAATGTGCAGGCGTTAAGATATTCTATCTTGCCGCTTATCCTGAAATTAACCACATCGGCAAAGGTCTGCTTTGATATGTCGTCCGCCAGCAGGTCATACACCTTTTGAAGCTTGTCGGCATTTTCCATGCAGTAGCTGTAGGTGAACAAACCGTCCCCCACAACGGGAACATCGGGCGCAAGGAGAGTGTGGCGCTTTGCCATATCGTTTATCCTGTTGTACAGGCTTTCGTAGCCCGCACCGAAAGCAAGCACTATTATAAAATCATCAATGAGTGCCTCTATCTGAGAGAGGGAGTGAACAAGATGCCCTTTGAAATAATGTCCTCTCACAAATTCATCGCTGGCAAAAAATCCTGCTGTGGGGATATTGTACATATCGAAAACACGGAGTATCTTTTCCGCACCGTCGCCCATGCCATAGATGAAGATAGGCAGCTCGGTGGAGCGCAGAAATTCCCAGCAGTCGGTCTTTTCTTTAATAAAATCAAGCATTGCCGTCATCTCCCATGATATCATCATGGTGACAGAGCACTTCGTTCATGTCACGGCCCCTGATGCCGTAAGCGTCACGCATCTTATCCACTTGAGCGTCCGGCAGCTCCATCATCTTTCTGGGAGCCTTGACAGATTTTACTGTCTTTACTGGAGTATCCACGTCTTTCACGTTGATGATCACAGTGCCGCAGCCGAAAAGCCGCTGACCGAGGGGAAGCATGAGCTTCTTGTCTATCACACGGTAAAGGTCGAACTCGTCCTCTACTATATTTAAAAAGCCTGTTCGGGTGATGAGTTTTTTCTCAGTGAGATAATATCTTGTAAAGGAAAGGGGCAGACCGAATATCGTACGCTTCTTGTCAGTCCAGAGATAATCAAAATCAGCTTTCATAGCAGTTGTTCCTTTCATATTTATTACAGTAATTATAACACAGTTATTATGCTTTTGCAAGAATATTTTTGTCGGGGCATATCATACTAATCACCAGTAAAACTATAGACAAAAAATCTTCACATATCCCATACACGCAAGATTATGCAATGATTTTTTGTATAGTTTTTAATTGGTGCTTAGTATCAGATGTTTTTTAAGAATGACATATATATTTTACCGCATATGAGAGTTACCGAGCCGCAAATAAAAAAGTTTACATAATGATA
>UMLT01048448.1_pt1 | contig 10135 bp, 3 predicted proteins | sample 1966641 | NCBI WGS metagenome assembly UMLT01 (sample SAMEA4836208, study PRJEB28245) | human gut metagenome | biome: gut microbiome; material: fecal sample | place: Denmark | collected 2008 | reverse complement strand
CATGGGCATTCGGGCACCTCGTCCAGCTTGCCATGCCCGACGGTTACGGCATACGCGGCTTTGTCCGTGACAACCTGCCCGTCATCCCCGACTCCTTCACGCTCATACCCCGTCAGGTAAAGGCTGAGAAGGGCTACAAACCCGACAGCGGCGTAGTGGCACAAATAAAAACCATAACCCGCCTGTTCAATGACAGTGAGCAGATCATCGTGGCGACCGATGCCGGTCGCGAGGGCGAACTTATCTTCCGATACCTCTACCATTACATAGGATGCGCCACCCCTTTCGTGCGCCTCTGGATAAGCTCGCTTACCGACAAGGCCATCCGCGATGGACTGCGCAACCTCGAAGCGGGGAGCAAGTATGACAACCTCTACCTCGCCGCCAAAGCGCGGAGCGAATCCGACTGGCTCGTGGGCATCAATGGCACGCAGGCTCTCTCCATCGCCGCCGGACACGGCACGTATTCCGTCGGGCGGGTGCAGACACCCACGTTGGCGATGGTGTGCGCACGCTATTGGGAGAACCGCCGCTTTACCCCCGAAGCCTTCTGGCAGCTCCATATCGCAACGGACGGCTGCGATGAAGGAACGGTGAAGTTTTCCTCTTCCGAAAAATGGAAAGAGAAAGAGTCCGCGACGGAACTGTATAATAAGGTGAAGTCGGCAGGCACAGCCACCGTCACGAAAGCCGAACGCAAGGAGAAGACGGAGGAAACACCGCTCCTGTACGACCTGACCACGCTCCAGAAGGAAGCCAACGCCAAGCATGGCTTCACGGCGGAACAGACGCTTGAAATCGCGCAGAAGCTCTACGAGAAGAAGCTCATCACCTATCCGCGAACCGGAAGCCGCTACATTCCCGAAGACGTGTTCGCGGAAATCCCCAAGCTGCTTGCCTTCATCGGCAGCCTGCCCGAATGGAAGGGCAAGTTGCAGCCGAAAGCCGTGCCGACACGCCGCAGCCTGGACGGCGGCAAGGTGACAGACCACCATGCCCTGCTCGTCACGGGCGAGAAGCCGCTGTTCCTCTCCAAAGAGGACAGCACCGTCTATCACATGATAGCCGGGCGCATGCTTGAGGCTTTCTCCGAAAAATGCGTCAAGGACACTGCCACCGTCACGGCAGAGTGTGCCGGAGTGGAGTTCGTGGCAAAAGGCAGCATCATCAGGCAAGCCGGATGGCGTGCCGTCTATGGCAAGGAGAATGGAGAAGAGAACAACAGCCAAGAGGAAACCGCCGCCATTCCCTGTTGGCAGGAAGGCGACACGCTGGCACTGAAAGCCGCCTCCATCACGGAGGGAAAGACCAAACCCAAGCCGCTGCATACCGAAGCCACCCTGCTGTCCGCGATGGAAACGGCTGGCAAGGAGATAGAGGACGACGCATTGCGGCAGGCTATGAAGGATTGCGGCATCGGCACGCCCGCCACCCGTGCGTCCATCATCGAAACGCTTTTCAAGCGCGGCTATATGGAACGCTGCAAGAAGTCGCTTGTCCCCACCGAAAAAGGGCTTGCCCTTTACTCGGTCGTGAAGGCGATGCGTATTGCCGATGTCGCCATGACGGGCGAATGGGAAAAGGAATTGGCACGCATCGAGCGTGGGGAACTGCCCGCCGATGACTTCCGCAGGAAGATTGAGGCATATACACGGGAAATTACCTCCGAACTGCTGTCGTGCGACAAGCTGTTCGCCCGCAGGGATTCCGGCTGCAAGTGTCCCAAGTGCGGAGCGGGGACGATGCAGTTTTACGGCAAGGTCGTCCGCTGCGACAACGCGGAGTGCGGTCTGCCCGTGTTCCGCCTGAAAGCAAACCGCACCCTCTCTGATGATGAAATCAAAAACCTGCTCACCGACGGACACACGAAACTGCTCAAAGGATTCAAGAGCAAGCAGGGCAAGAGTTTTGATGCCGTAGTCGCCTTTGACGGGGACTATAACACGGTTTTCGTGTTCCCAGAAAGGAAAAGTAAAGCGACCTCTGCGAAAAGAAGAAAATAAATGTTTAACTTTGCCACTGGTTCAGAGTAATGAATTGTTCTTCGATACCGGATTACACTCATACTTTGGATTTAGTGGTGGCACTCGGAGGGATACCGGGTGCCTTTTTCTTCTCGTTTTCCAACGATTATCCCTATCATCATTATCAATCCACTAAATTCCAAAGAAATGAACAACAAGAAGAAAAACGAGGGTCGGACCGACTTTTCCTATTACGGTCTGTACCTGCTGGACTACCTCACCACGAACAAGTTCGAACAGGCAGCCGATGAAGCCTTCATCCGAGAAAGAACCGACCGTGCCGCCGAAGCGTATGAACGGGCAAGGCTCGAAGGCTATCCTGCCGACGGGGCGCAGGAACTGGCGATGAAGGTGCTGACGGAGGGCCTTCGCTACTCCAAGCACGCCATCCTGCGCGAAGTCGTGGAGAACGAATTTGCGGGTGAAGTACCGGGAGAAAAATGTGAAGCCTTTACCCAGAAGCTGCTACCGCTTGTCGGAAACGTATTCTCCATCTATGACCTCTCGGACGACAATTTCGCCCTGTCGCCCGAATATGACCTGCTCTACACGGAGCTGACGGGAGCCGTCATCCTCTATATCGAAGAGTATGGCGTTTAACCGCAAACAGAGGCTGCGGGACAACATCGAGGCGATACGGACGGCATTCCTCCTTGACAGGGAACAGCGCACACCCACCGCACGCGAACGGCTCTTGTTAGAGCGTTATTGCGGTTTCGGGGGACTGAAGAGCATACTCAACCCTGCAAGGGAACTGACGGATGCCGTCCACTGGGCGAAGTCCGACCTCGAACTGTTTGCCCCTACCGTGGAACTGCACAGGTTGCTGCGGGAGAACACAAAAGACGAGACGGAGTACAAACGGTATATGGATGCCATGAAGCAGTCCGTGCTGACCGCCTTCTATACCCCGCCGGAGATAACTGGGACCATCGCGGACGTGCTGCATGAACACGGCATCCGTCCCGACCGGGTGCTGGAGCCGTCGGCAGGTGTCGGTGCATTCGTGGACGCCGTGCTGGAGAACAGACCGGACGCGGACATCATGGCTTTTGAGAAAGACCTGATGACGGGCAAGATACTGAAGCACCTGCATCCCGGACAGAAAGTAAGGGTACAGGGCTTCGAGAAGATAGAAAAGCCGTTCATGAACCATTTTGATTTGGCTGTCTCCAATATACCGTTTGGCGATGTGGCGGTGTTCGACCCGGATTTTTCGGGCAGCAAGGATCCTGCAAGGCTCTCGGCGGCACGGACGATACACAATTACTTTTTCCTGAAAAGCCTTGACGCGGTGCGTGAAGGCGGAATCGTGGCGTTCATCACCTCGCAGGGGGTACTGGATGCCCCGACTAACGCGCCCATACGCGAGTATATGATGAACCATGCCAATCTGGTGGGCGTAGCCCGCCTGCCGAACAACCTCTTTACGGATAACGCGGGAACGGAGGTGGGCAGCGACCTGATTATCCTGCAAAAGAACAGCGGAAAGAATGGTGAACTGTATTACAACGAAAAACTCTTCGTGCAGACCGAACAGACCCCTATCGGCACTTCCGTAAATGGGTATGTATGGAGCATCGGCTCGCTTTCACACACGGATTTGATCAGAAGTACCGACCCATACGGGAAACCAGCCTATAAACTCCTGCACCGTGGGGACATCGCACAACTGGCGGAAGACTTGCGGGAGCATCTGAAAATAGAACTGCAACAACTTGACAGGAAACTGTATGAGAAACACAGCCTGCATCCGACAAAGGAGGAAAGCACGGCTGCGGAAGTGCAACCTGCTCCGAAAACAGAAAAGGTATCACCTTCTGTAATAGCCCCCGTTTCTGTAATTGAGCCTGTCAAGGGAGTGGAGAAGCCGCAGGCACAGCCCATAGAGGAAAAGCCGGAGATTGAGCCGCGCCAACCCAACCATTCGTCAGCCGTGCAGCTTACCCTGCTCGACCTTTGGGGTATGCCCATAGAGGAACCGGCAAAAAAGAAAAAGGCAGCGAAAAAGGAAAGCAAGCCGAAGCCTATGCCGTCCACGCCTAAACCGCAGGTCAAAGTTACTCCACCCGTTGAAGCCGCCAAGCCGGTAAACGGTAATAAGGAAGAAAAGCCGGAAAATGCCGAAAAGCCAAACGACCCGGACGACATTTACGCCACTCTGGATTGGGAAACCAATCCTCCCATCAACGGCTTCTATGAGACAATGATGAGCCTGACAGCGGAACGGCGCAAGGCCCTACGGCTTGAGGCAGAACGGCACAGGCAGGAACAACTGAAAAAGATGGGTATCAAAGACACGTTGAACCCTGCTTTTGCGCCTTCTTCGGACAATATGGATAAAAAGCCGGAACAAACGGAAGAAATAAAGCAACCTGAAACACTGGCAGAAGTTGTGCCTACTTCCGAAACGGTTGCCACTTCCCTGTTCCCGGAACTTGAAACGGAAAAGCCGAAGGAGGAAGTCATGGACCTTTCTCCCCGTCCGTTCAACGGCCTGCTGGAGCCACACCACCGTGACGGCTCGATGGTGCTGGATGCTTCACGCAATCTCGGTTACCTGAAAGACCTCACGCCTTACGGTGCGACCTTCCAACCGCTCGACCTCCGTGGCTATCAAAAAGAGAAAGCGATGCTGTATATATCGCTCCGTGACGCTTACGAACGTCTGTATAGCCACGAGACGGAGAACCATACGGAACACAAACCGCAGCGCGGGTATCTCAACACCTACTACGATGAGTTTGTCATGCGTTACGGTAACCTCAACGCCAGACAGAACGTGAAACTGGTGATGATGGATGCCGGAGGGCGCGACATCCTTTCGCTGGAACGTGCGGAGGACGGCAAGTTTGTCAAGGCGGACATCTTCGACCGTCCCGTTTCCTTCTCGGTGGAGAGCCGTGTCAATGCAGGCTCTCCCGAAGAAGCCTTGTCCGCATCGCTCAACAAGTTCGGCACGGTCAATCTCGGCTATATGCGGGAGATAACCGACACCACGGAAGAGGAACTGCTTGGTACCCTCAAGGGGCGCATCTTCTACAACCCGCTCGTAACCGGTTACGAAATCAAAGACCGCTTCATCGCGGGGAACGTGATAGAGAAGGCGGAACGCATAGAGGGCTGGATGGAGGACAATCCCGAAAGTGAGCGGATGCCGGAGGTGAAACAGGCGTGGGAGGCATTGAAGGAGGCCGAACCGCAGCGCATCTCCTTTGAAGACCTCGACTTCAATTTCGGGGAACGCTGGATTCCCACGGGCGTGTATGCCGCCTACATGAGCCACCTTTTCGACACGGACGTGAAAATAGCCTACTCCGCAAGCATGGACGAGTTTTCCGTGGCGTGCGGCTACCGCACCATGAAGATCACGGACGAGTTTTTAGTAAAGGGCTATTACCGGAACTATGACGGTATGCACCTGTTGAAGCACGCCCTGCACAACACCTGCCCCGACATGATGAAAAGTATCGGCAAGGACGAGAACGGCAACGACATCAAGGTACGCGACAGCGAGGGCATACAGCTCGCCAACGCGAAGATAGACGAAATCCGTAACGGGTTCTCCGAATGGTTGGAAGAACAGTCGCCGCAGTTCAAGGAACGGCTCACGACGATGTATAACCGCAAGTTCAACTGTTTCGTGCGCCCGAAGTATGACGGCTCGCACCAGACTTTTCCCGACCTCAACCTGAAAGGGCTGGCAAGCCGGGGAATCAAGAGCGTTTACCCGTCGCAGAAGGATTGCGTCTGGATGCTGAAACAGAACGGCGGCGGGATCTGCGACCACGAGGTGGGAACCGGCAAGACGCTGATAATGTGCATAGCGGCACATGAGATGAAGCGTCTGAACTTGGCGCACAAGCCGATGATTATCGGGCTGAAAGCGAATGTGGCGGAGATTGCCGCCACCTATCAGGCGGCCTATCCTAACGCCCGCATCCTCTACGCTTCTGAAAAGGACTTTTCGACCGCCAACCGTGTGCGTTTCTTCAACAACATCAAGAACAACGACTATGATTGCGTCATCATGTCGCACGACCAGTTCGGAAAGATACCGCAGTCGCCGGAGTTGCAGCAGCGCATCCTGCAGGCGGAGCTTGACACGGTGGAGGAAAATCTCGAAGTCTTGCGACAGCAGGGCAAGAACGTGTCGCGGGCGATGCTGAAAGGGCTGGAGAAGCGCAAGCACAACCTTGTGGCGAAGCTGGAGAAGGTGGAACACGCCATCAAGTCCCGCACGGATGATGTGGTGGACTTCAAGCAGATGGGCATCGACCACATCTTCATTGACGAGAGTCACCAGTTCAAGAACTTGACTTTCAACACCCGTCATGACCGTGTGGCGGGATTGGGAAACTCGGAAGGAAGCCAGAAGGCCCTGAATATGCTCTTTGCCATCCGTACCATACAGGAACGCACGGGCAAGGACTTGGGGGCTACGTTCCTTTCGGGCACGACCATTTCCAACAGTCTGACGGAACTGTACCTGCTCTTCAAATACCTGCGCCCCAACGAACTGGAACGGCAGGACATCCGCTGTTTCGATGCTTGGGCTGCCATCTTCGCCAAAAAGACGACCGATTTTGAGTTCAACGTAACGAACAATATCGTTCAGAAGGAGCGTTTTCGCTATTTCATCAAGGTGCCGGAGCTTGCCGCCTTCTACAACGAGATTACCGACTACCGCACGGCGGAGGATGTAGGTGTGGACAGACCAAACAAGAATGAGATACTGCACCACATACCGCCCACACCGGAGCAGGAGGACTTCATACAGAAGCTGATGCAGTTTGCCAAAACCGGCGATGCCACTCTGCTTGGCAGGTTACCCCTGTCGGAAACGGAGGAAAAGGCGAAGATGCTCATCGCCACCGACTACGCGAGAAAGATGGCTCTTGATATGCGCATGATAGACCCGAACTACGAGGACCATCCCGACAACAAGGCAAGCCATTGTGCCAAGATGATTGCAGAGTATTACCACAAGTACGAGACGCACAAGGGTACGCAGTTCGTGTTCTCCGACTTGGGGACATACCAGCCGGGGGAAGGATGGAACGTGTACAGCGAGATAAAACGCAAGTTGGTGGAGGATTACGGCATACCGGCAAGTGAGGTGCGCTTCATTCAGGAGTGTAAGACGGATAAGGCTCGTAAGGCGGTGATAGATGCCATGAACGCAGGGACAGTGCGAGTGCTGTTCGGCTCCACAAGTATGCTCGGAACGGGCGTGAATGCGCAGAAAAGATGCGTCGCCATCCATCACCTTGATACACCGTGGCGACCGTCCGACCTGCAACAGCGTGACGGACGGGGTGTTAGAGCCGGGAACGAGATTGCCAAGCATTTTGCCGAGAACAACGTGGATATCATCATCTACGCGGTGGAAAAGTCGCTGGACAGCTACAAGTTCAATCTGCTGCACTGCAAGCAGACGTTCATATCGCAGCTCAAAAGTGGAGCGATGGGCGCACGTACCATCGACGAGGGAGCAATGGACGAAAAATCGGGTATGAACTTCTCGGAGTATATGGCGTTGCTCTCCGGCAATACCGACCTTTTGGATAAGGCGAAATTAGAGAAGCGTATCGCCTCGCTCGAAGGGGAACGCAAGTCGTTCAACAAGGGCAAGCGCGATTCGGAGTTCAAGCTGGAATCCAAGACGGGAGAACTGCGCAACAACACGGCTTTCATCGAAGCCATGACGGAAGACTGGAACCGTTTTCTTTCCGTTGTGCAGACTGATAAGGAAGGCAGCCGCCTTAATCTTGTCAAGGTGGACGGCGTGGATTCAACGGATGAGAAGGTCATCGGTAAGCGTTTGCAGGAAATCGCCAAGAACGCCACGACTGGTGGACTGTACAAGGCTGTCGGGGAACTTTACGGCTTTCCGATAAAGGTGGTCAGCGAGAGGACACTCAAAGAAGGTCTGGAGTTCACTGACAACCGCTTCGTGGTGGAGGGTAACTACAAGTACACCTACAACAACGGGCATCTGGCGATGGCAGACCCGATTGCTGCCGCACGAAACTTTCTGAACGCATTGGAGAGGATTCCGACCATCATCGACCAGTACAAGTCTAAGAACGAAGTGCTGGAAAAGGAGATTCCGCAGTTGCAGGAGATAGCGGGCAAGGTGTGGAAGAAGGAGGACGAGCTGAAACAGCTGAAGTCCGAACTCGCCGCACTGGACCGCAAGATACAGCTTGAGCTGGCTCCGGCTCAGGAAAACACAGAAGAGAACCGGCAAGGCAACGAGAAAAAACAGACGGAACAACAGCCGGAAAGCCCGCACGTGGACTTTGTACGCAGTCATTTAATTATAGGGAGACCCGGTTTATCGGAATCCAAAGGTGTAAAACTTTAATATCGAAGTCTTGACAGAAAAAGCCAGTGGTTGAATTTTTCACCACTGGCTTTAATTCTAATAATTTTTCAATCTAATATGACCGAATCTATAACGTTAAATCATAGATTATGTGTCTATTTGTGAAGAAAAAGACGTAACTTTGTATCAAAATCAAATAAGCATAACAATGGAGCCATCTATATACAGTTTTTCACTTTATACCGCACTGCCGTTGATGTTATTCTTCGGCTTTTATTTTTTGTTTGCAAAGACTCCTGAAAAGAAAATTTTCAAGAATTATCTCCGCTCCCGACAGATTATGGGTATAGCTATGCTGCTGCTTTCGGCAAATTATTCGGTACATTTCTTCTTTGGTATCCGATTCAAAAATGCGGATTCTGCCATATTGATGAACATGTCCACATACTTCCTGTGCTATTCTCTGTTCAGTTCGGCATTGATAATGTTGCTTGATCGTTTTTACATTACCAAACGGCGTGTGTGGACACATATCATTTTATGGATTATATTTTCAACTCTTTCCGGAGTTGTGTTGTTCCTGTTGCCAAGCGGAATCATGCAAAAATTCTCTTTATTTGCTTTAGCTGTATGGTTAGTCGTTTTTGGAGTCGTTTTAGCTCGCAGAGTCATAATTGCATACCGTAGAGCCATTCGGATTTTCAATGAAACTCAGGCGGATGATATAGGTACATATATCGAATGGCTTTCCATATTCACTTATTGGGCTGTTATCTTCGGTGTCGGATGCGGATTGCTGACATTTCTGCCAGACAAATATGTTTTTATCTGGATTTTGTCGTCAATACCGTTCTACAGCTATCTTTTCTACAGCTATCAGAACTACCTGCTGTTCTATGAACAGGTGGAAAATGCTTTTGAGCAAGATATACAGTCTGAAGAAGAACTTCTGACAGATACAGAAACAGAACCTAAAATAGTTTCTGAGAAAGAAGTTCCAGTGTCCTATACAGAAATTATAGAGAAAGTGGCCAACTGGATAAAGACAGACGGCTATGTCCAGCAGGGACTTACCATAAAAGAACTGTCCGAAATACTTCATACGAACCGTACCTATCTTTCCGCTTATATCAAGACTACGTATAAAATGACATTCCGCGAATGGATAACCAGTCTCCGGTTGGAGTATGCGAAAAACATACTGAAGGAGCATCCGGAAATCAATATACAGAAGCTGGCTGAGTCTTCCGGTTTTCTTTCCCGCAGTAACTTTATCAAATCATTTACCGAAAAGGAAGGATGTACGCCTGGCAAGTGGAAAAAAGCAAATCTGGAATAATTTGTGTGGTAAAAAGCCGATGAAAAAGGTCTCAGAAGCCCATTTTCAAAAAGTGCTCAAGCGACAAAAAAGTGCTAATTCGACAAAAAGGTGCTCTAACGACAATTTGAAAAGTGCTCAAACGACTATTTTTTATAAAACGCTGTATTTCAACAGAAAAAGTTTTTGTAACCCGTTGGTTGAATTAAAATAAAGCATCTTTAACAAGACCAATTTTACGATGGTTACAGAAGTTGATGTATTGCAGCACGGTCATAGCAGCGATTTTTGCGGCAGTACGTGTAAACAGTCCGCCTGTCTGCTTTGCATAATTGCGTACCATCATGAATTGGTCGTTAAGTTGAGAGAAAACGGTTTCGATTCGCTTCCTGAAACGCCTGTAAGCCCACGAAGGATTTCTCCAATTCTTTTGGTTCAAGCGATACGGGACTTCAAGCTTGA
>UMLT01001994.1_pt1 | contig 10202 bp, 8 predicted proteins | sample 1966641 | NCBI WGS metagenome assembly UMLT01 (sample SAMEA4836208, study PRJEB28245) | human gut metagenome | biome: gut microbiome; material: fecal sample | place: Denmark | collected 2008 | reverse complement strand
TAACTTCAAACATGAAATCCTCTCCCTCAAACCGTTCTATATTACGTCTGACAGAACGTTTCAATTGACCTGTTTCCACTCCATACAATGCCGCCAAATCAAAATCAAGCATTACCTTCTGTCCCCGAATCTCATATATCTTATTCTGAATAATTTGTAGTTCCATGATATGTGTTATAGTATTTCGAACAAAGGTAGCCCTAAATTCAGTTTAAACAACTACTAATTGCTTTTTATTTTCCAAAACCGACCTGCCTCTCACACAGTTTTTGCCACCCTCTGCGTTGTACTTTGAAGATTATCACGTATCTTTGCTTCCTCAATCATAAATACGAGATATGGCTATTACAATCAAGAAAGTCTCTACAAAGAGAGAACTTAAGAAATTTATCCGTTTCAATTACAGAATGTACAAGGGCAATCCGTACTCCGTCCCCGACCTTTACGACGATATGCTCAATACATTTAACAAGCGTAAGAATGCAGCATTCGAATTCTGTGAAGCAGATTATTTTCTGGCATACCAGGATGACAAGATCGTAGGACGTGTAGCCGCCATTATCAACAACCGTGCCAACGAGAAATGGGGTTGCAAGAACGTCCGTTTCGGGTGGATAGACTTCATTGACGACCCTGAAGTATCCTCCGCTCTCATCAAAACAGTAGAAGACTGGGGAAAGGAACGGGGCATGACTCACATTGCCGGACCTCTCGGATTCACCGATTTCGATGCGGAAGGTATGCTGATTGAAGGTTTCGACCAACTCAGTACCATGGCCACTATCTACAACCACCCCTACTATCCCGTACACATGGAGAAACTCGGCTTCGAGAAAGACGCCGACTGGGTGGAATACAAAATCTATATCCCGGACGCCATTCCCGACAAACACAAGCGTATCTCCGAACTGATTCAGCGAAAATACAACCTCAAGATAAAGAAATATACCTCCGGGAAAAAAATAGCCAAAGACTACGGACAGGAAATATTCGAACTGATGAACGAAGCGTACAGCCCGCTCTACGGCTACTCTCCGTTGACGCAGCGACAAATCAACCAGTACGTAAAGATGTACCTCCCGATACTCGACCTGCGAATGGTGACTCTTATCACCGATGCCGATGACAAACTGGTTTGCGTAGGTATCTCCATGCCGTCGCTTGCCGAAGCGCTGCAAAAGTCACACGGACGTCTGCTGCCGCTCGGATGGTTCTATCTGCTGAAAGCATTATTCATGAAACGACGTGCGAAAATGCTTGATTTACTACTTGTTGCCGTGAAACCGGAGTACCAGAATAAAGGTGTTAACGCTTTGTTATTTTCCGATTTAATTCCGGTTTATCAAAAATTAGGTTTTATCTTTGCGGAAAGCAACCCCGAACTGGAACTGAACGGAAAGGTTCAGGCACAATGGGATTACTTTGAGACTCAACAACATAAGCGCCGCCGTGCGTTCATCAAAGAGATAAAATAAAAAAACAGCTATGGAAGAGAACGAATTGATACCTGTAGACAACAACAATGCAGTAGAGTACACTGACGACAACATCCGCCACCTGAGCGACATGGAACATGTGCGCACACGCCCCGGTATGTATATCGGTAGGCTGGGCGACGGTGCACATGCCGAAGACGGAATCTATGTCCTCCTGAAAGAAGTGATTGACAACAGTATTGACGAGTTCAAGATGCAAGCCGGTAAGAAAATCGAGATTACCGTTGAAGAAAACCTTCGTGTCAGTGTGCGTGACTACGGACGAGGCATTCCGCAAGGAAAGCTGATTGAAGCCGTCAGTATGCTGAATACGGGTGGTAAGTACGACAGCAAGGCATTTAAGAAAAGCGTCGGGTTGAACGGCGTCGGTGTGAAAGCCGTCAACGCACTGAGCTCCCGTTTCGAGGTACGCAGTTACCGCGACGGGAAAGTCCGCATCGCCACTTTCTCCAAAGGTACCCTGCTGACTGATGAAACGCAGACCACCGAAGAAGACAACGGAACTTATATCTTCTTCGAACCGGACAATACATTATTCCTGAATTATTGTTTCAAGCCCGAATTTATCGAGACCATGCTACGTAACTATACGTACCTCAACACAGGGCTTGCCATTATCTATAACGGTCACCGCATCCTGTCACGTAACGGTCTTGTAGACCTGCTGAATGACAACATGACGGCAACCGGCCTCTACCCTATCATCCACCTGAAAGGAGAAGACATCGAAATAGCTTTCACCCACACCGGACAATACGGAGAAGAATATTACTCCTTCGTCAACGGTCAGCACACCACCCAGGGAGGCACTCACCAGAGTGCTTTCAAGGAACATATCGCCCGTACTATCAAAGAGTTCTTCAACAAGAACATGGATTATACGGACATCCGCAACGGACTCGTTGCCGCCATTGCCGTCAACGTGGAGGAACCGATCTTCGAGAGCCAGACCAAGACGAAGCTGGGTTCTACCAACATGGCGCCCGGCGGCATGACCGTCAATAAATACGTAGGCGACTTCATCAAACTGGAAGTGGACAACTTCCTCCACAAGAATGCGGACGTAGCCGAAGCCATCCAGCAAAAGATACAGGAATCGGAAAAGGAACGCAAAGCCATTGCAGGCGTAACGAAACTGGCCCGCGAACGTGCCAAGAAAGCCAACCTGCATAACCGCAAACTGCGTGACTGCCGTATCCACCTCAACGACCCGAAAGGAAAAGGGCTGGAAGAAGATTCCTGCATCTTCATCACCGAGGGAGACTCTGCAAGCGGTTCCATCACCAAGAGCCGTGATGTCAACACACAAGCGGTATTCAGCCTCCGTGGTAAACCGTTGAATTCTTTCGGGCTGACAAAGAAAGTGGTGTACGAGAACGAAGAATTCAACCTGCTCCAGGCAGCCCTGAATATAGAAGACGGAATCGAAGGACTGCGTTACAACAAAGTGATTGTAGCAACCGATGCCGATGTGGACGGTATGCACATCCGCCTGTTGCTGATTACCTTCTTCCTGCAATTCTTCCCCGACCTCATCAAGAAGGGACACGTATACATCTTGCAGACTCCTCTGTTCCGTGTACGCAACAAGAAAAAGACGCTCTATTGTTACAGCGAGGAGGAACGCGTCAATGCTATCAATGAACTAAGCCCGAATCCGGAAATCACCCGATTCAAAGGATTGGGAGAGATCTCGCCGGACGAGTTCAAGCACTTTATCGGCAAAGATATGCGCCTGGAACAAGTGACATTGCGCAAAACGGACGCAGTAAAAGAACTACTGGAATTCTACATGGGCAAAAACACCATGGAACGACAGAACTTTATTATAGACAACTTGGTTATTGAAGAAGACTTGGCATCATGAGAAAAGCAATATTCCCGGGTACATTCGACCCTTTCACCATCGGACATTATTCGGTAGTGGAACGTGCACTCACCTTTATGGACGAAATCGTGATAGGAATCGGTATCAACGAAAACAAGAATACGTATTTCCCTATCGACAAAAGAGAGGAAATGATTCGGGAACTCTACAAGGACGACCCTCGTATCCGGGTAATGTCATACGATTGTCTGACAATTGACTTCGCACAGGAAGTAGGAGCAAAGTTTATTGTCCGCGGTATCCGCACCGTAAAAGACTTCGAATACGAAGAAACGATTGCAGACATCAACCGCAAACTGGCAGGTATCGAAACCATTCTGCTTTTCACGGAGCCGGAACTGACTTGTGTCAGCTCTACTATTGTACGCGAGCTATTGACCTTTAATAAAGACATCAGCCAGTTTATTCCGAAAGGGATGAAGATCAGTTGAGAAGAATAGAACCTAAAATAACAAGATTATGAATAAGATTACAATATACGTTCTCCTGGCTTGCCTATGGACAGTATCAGCCGTACAGGCCCAGAGTTTCGGCTCGCCCGCCATGCGCAAGCTGCAAATGGCAGAGTTTGCAATCTCCAACTTTTATGTAGATAAAGTAGACGAAGACAAGCTAGTAGAAGAAGCTATCATTAAAATGCTGGCCCAACTCGACCCGCACTCCACCTACTCGGACGCCGAAGAAGTGAAGAAGATGAACGAACCGCTTCAAGGTAATTTCGAAGGCATCGGCGTACAATTCCAGATGATTGAAGATACGCTGTTGGTGGTGCAACCTGTCAGCAACGGTCCTTCCGAGAAAATAGGAATCCTTGCAGGCGACCGTATCATCGCCGTCAACGACAGCGCCATTGCAGGTGTAAAGATGAGTACGGAAGAAATCATGAAGCGTCTTCGCGGTCCGAAAGGCTCGAAAGTAAATCTGAAAATTGTCCGTCGCGGTGTCCAAGACCCGTTGGTGTTCACCGTAAAAAGAGACAAGATACCTATCCTCAGCCTTGACGCGTCCTATATGATTCAGCCGAAGACAGGCTATATCCGCATCAACCGCTTCGGGGCAACGACTGCCGAAGAATTCAAGAAAGCAATGAAAGAACTTCAGAAGCAAGGAATGAAGGATATGATTCTCGACTTGCAAGGCAACGGAGGAGGCTACCTCAATGCAGCTATCGACCTTGCCAACGAATTTTTGGGTCAAAAGGAATTAATCGTCTACACCGAAGGACGGACTGCCAAACGCAGTGACTTCTACGCCAAAGGTAACGGCGAGTTCCGTAACGGCCACCTCATCGTATTGGTAGACGAATATACAGCTTCCGCCAGTGAGATTGTCAGCGGCGCAGTGCAGGATTGGGACAGAGGTATCATCGTAGGCCGCCGTTCTTTTGGCAAAGGACTGGTTCAACGCCCGATCGACTTGCCCGACGGCTCAATGATCCGCCTGACGATCGCCCGTTATTATACTCCCGCCGGCCGCTGCATCCAAAAGCCTTACGACAGCTCGACAGATTACAATAAAGACCTGATAGAGCGCTTCAACCACGGTGAACTGATGAATGCCGACAGCATTCACTTCCCCGACTCATTGAAAGTACAGACCAAGAAACTCGGCCGTACCGTTTACGGCGGAGGCGGTATCATGCCGGATTATTTCGTGCCGATTGACACCACTCTTTACACGGATTATCACCGCAACCTGGTAGCCAAAGGCGCCGTTATCAAATTCACCATGAAGTTTATCGAAGGACACCGGAAGGAACTGGCCAACAAGTACAAGAAGTTCGAATCGTTTAATGAGAAGTTCATCATAGACGATGATATGCTGGCAACCTTGCGTGAAATGGGTGAGAAAGAAGGCGTGAAGTTCAATGAAGAACAGTATCAGAAATCACTCCCGCTCATCAAGACGCAACTCAAAGCCTTGATCGCCCGCGACCTTTGGGATATGAACGAATATTTCCGGGTGATGAATACGACGAACGAAAGTGTACAGAAGGCGTTGGAGATTCTCAATTCGGAGGAATATCAGAAGAAACTGAGAGCAAATTAATCCTTATCTCTCCCGATAGAAAACACACATTTCTCTTTCACCTATCACCGTCGGTAATCAAACGCTTTATTCATCGAGGTTTCCGGCGGTGATAGGTTGTTTCTTAACCTATCACCACATCTATCACCTATCACCACCGGATTACGCTTCGCAATATAGTTCGGACCCTTTCCAAGCATACACAGTCATCATGACAAGGTGAACAAGTTCCTTAAACAAGCAGGAATACTTTGCTTTTCTCCCTTATATAGTTTATCTTTGCTACCGATATAGTCTACTCACCACAGCCGTGACGAATTCCTGCCACGGCCATGACGAGAAGCTACCACAGCCGTGGCAAGTAGTTACCACGGCCGTGACAAACGAACGATCAAGGCACCGGAACACAACTATCCTTATGCCTTAATCAAAGAATAAAGGCAGGACAACTTATATAAAGCCGCTTGATAACAAACAAACAACAGCTATATAACACAATCCCCTCTAAGTCCCAAAGATTATTAACCCGGTTTGCAACGACAAAATACGATGTCCTTACAAATAAAATAAATAGAAAATAATGGCAATACAATTTGAATTGTACAAAACTCCCCGTCCCAAGGACGAGGCAGACAAAGAGACATACCACGCACGTGTGGTCAACTTCCAGCATATCGACACGGATTATCTGGCCAGACAAATCCAAACGGCAACTTCACTGACCGAGGGAGACGTAAAATCTGTCCTCGAATCTCTAAGCCACTTTATGGGGGAGCGGCTCCGGGAAGGGGAAAGCGTCCATTTGGATGGTATCGGTTACTTTCAGATAAAGCTGAACAGCCAGGAACCAATCACTTCGCCCAAACTAAAGGCAAACCAAATCAAACTCAAAGCCAACATCAGTTTCAAGGCGGATATCAAACTTAAAAAGTCGGTAAGCGTCGTACATCTGGAACGAAGCAAAGTGAAACGGCATTCAGCCTCCCGCTCGAACGAAGAGGTTGACAAGCTCCTGACAAATTACTTCAGCAACAACTCGATATTGACGCGCCCCGACTTTCAAGGGCTGTGCAACTTTACCGCTACCACTGCCGCCCGGCACATCAGACGGCTGAAAGAGGAAAAGAAATTGCAGAATATCAATACGTATTATAATCCGATCTATGCGCCGATGCCGGGGTATTATGGCAGGGCGAAGCTATGAGAAATACGATCAGAATAGTAAAAAGAACTTGCCTAAAGACAGAAAGTAGTAAAATATTCTCTATCTTTAGGCGTACAATAAAAAAATAGATGTAAGCACAAACTTATATTTGAAGAAATGCAACACCTATATATCTATGAATAAACTAATACTAACCGGCCTGCTGGCAGCCGGAGCAATGACACACATTCAGGGTGCTCAATTTGCCGGACAAGAAAACCAACAACAAGACCCGAAGGATAAAAGCCGGCGGCCCAATATCCTTTTTATCCTGAGCGACGACCATACCTCACAGGCATGGGGAATCTATGGCGGAGTTCTGGCAGATTATGCTTATAACAGCAATATCCGCCGGCTGGCAAACGAAGGTGTAGTGCTCGACAACTGCTTCTGCACCAACTCTATCTCCGCCCCCAGCCGCGCCAGTATCCTCACCGGACTTTACAGTCACCGGAACGGGCTTTATACGTTAGCCGATTCGTTGGATACTTCAATTCCCACACTGGCAACCGTCCTGCAAGCCAACGGCTACAATACCGGACTTGTCGGTAAATGGCATATCAAATCGCAACCGCAAGGGTTCGACTATTATTCCATTTTCTACGACCAGGGAGAATACCGCGACCCTACTTTCATCGAAAGCAGCGACCCATGGCCGGGCAACCGTCCGTTCGGCGAGCGCGTGCCCGGTTTCTCCACCGACCTCGTCGCAGAAAAAGCGATCAACTGGATCAAGCAGCAGGACAGCAACCAGCCTTTCCTGATGTGCTGCCATTTCAAAGCCACCCACGAGCCATACGACTACCCGACACGCATGGAACACCTTTATGACGGAGTCACCTTCCCCGAACCGGAGAACTTCCTCGACTGGGGACCGGAAACGAACGGGCGTTCTTTCAAAGGGCAAACGCTCGAAGAACTGGGACATCGCTGGCGAGTTGCTTCCAAAGACCCGGACAAGTGGTGGTGCCGCTATCCCGGACTACCTTTCAACACCGACGGAATGCAACGGACCACCGCCCGGCGTGCAATTTATCAAAAACTGATCCGCGACTATCTGCGTTGCGGAGCCACCATAGACGACAACATCGGCAAACTCCTCAAAACACTGGACGAAATGGGTATTGCCGACAACACCATCGTTGTTTATGTCTCCGACCAAGGTTACTTCCTCGGCGAACACGGCTTCTTCGACAAACGAATGTTTTATGAAGAAGCCGCCCGTATGCCCTTCGTCATCCGTTATCCGAAAAAAATCCCCGCAGGGAAACGCTTGAAAGACCTGATACTCAACGTCGACTTTGCACCGACACTGGCCGAATTTGCCGGAGTGAAAATGGAGAATGTACAAGGACACAGCTTCACCGGCAACCTCGAAGGAAAAACTCCGGCAGACTGGCGGAAAGAAATCTATTACCGTTACTGGACGAATCACGCTATCCGCCCGGCACATTTCGCTATCCGTTCCGAGCGCTACAAACTCATATTCTATTACGCAAAGAATCTGGACATGACCGATACGGAAAACTTTGATTTCACTCCTGCATGGGATTTCTATGATTTAGAAGAAGACCCGCACGAGAATCATAATTTGTATAACGATCCGAAATACGCTCCTATCATCAGACAGATGAAAAAAGATTTATTGAATCTTCGCAAGGAAGTAGGTGACACCGACGAGAAATATCCGGAGATGCAGGAATTACTGGAGAAGTACTATAAATAAGATTTCACTACGGAGGACACAGAGTTTTTATAACGGTGCTGTCAACTTTCTGCTCAAACATAAATGAAAGAAAAAGTTCCGTTTTCCGTAAAAAAACTTATCTTTGTTCCCGGAAGATAATAATTCACGCATAAAACTCATGCCAAAAGATTTATTTTGCATACAATACACCAACTGCACAGGATGTCCCAATGTCAACGAAAACATCCTTGTGTATAGGAACCTACCCAAAGGAGCGCATATCCCGAAGGATAAGTGTACGCAAAACTGTATGCTTTTCATGATAAAAGGCGAATTACTTATCAACAGTGAAGAATATCCCGGAAATATCCTGCGCGAAAAGCAATTTATCCTGCAAGCTATCGGCTCGAAAATAGAGTTGCTTGCCCTCACGGACGTTGAATACATCGTCTACTGGTTTAATGAGTTACCCCTGCTTTGCGAAGAACGTTACCGTGAAATAACGGAACAGGCAGAAGCACCGCTGACCTACACTCCGCTTATCATGAGTGAAAGGCTTCATTATCTCATCACCAGTATGCCCGAATTTCTCGGTGAAGAATCACCTTGCAGCAAGTTCATCGAACTGAAATGCAAAGAGTTGGCTTTCCTCATCACCAATTATTATCCGACGCCTCAATTAAGTTCATTCTTCTATCCGATCAGTACGTACACAAAAAGTTTCCATTATTTTGTAATGCAAAACTACAACACGGTGAAGAACGTAGAAGAATTTGCGCATTTGGGAGGTTATACCACCACTACTTTCCGCCGGCTTTTTAAAAACCTCTACGGCATACCTGTATACGAATGGATACTGGAGAAAAAGCGGGAAGGCATTCTGGAAGATCTCCAGCGTACCAATATGCGAATTACAGAGATTTGTAACCGCTACGGTTTCGACTCTCTATCCCACTTCGCACACTTTTGCAAAGACTCTTTCGGCGACACTCCCCGAGCGCTGCGAAAGAAGGCGGCCAACGGTGAAAAAATCGGAAAGGTTGCCGATTAAGGAATAATTTCTTTAATTCCTTGCTCAATCAATCTATTTCCCCTATTTTTGCAGTCCGTAAGAGGTGTAAAACGTTGAAATTTTAGTTCTAACAATTAAATAATTTAAATTCAATCATTTATGTGGTTAAGTAATTCATCTGTAGGAAGGAAAGTGGTGATGAGCGTTACCGGTATCGCCCTTGTCCTGTTTCTAACATTTCACATGGCGATGAACCTGGTTGCAATCATCTCGGCTGATGGTTACAACATGGTTTGTGAGTTCCTGGGAGCAAACTGGTATGCGTTAGCGGCTACCGTAGGACTGGCTGCTCTTTTCGTAATTCACATCATCTATGCCTTCTGGCTGACAATGCAGAATCGCAAAGCGCGTGGTAGCGAACGCTATGCAGTGGTTGACAAGCCGAAAACCGTTGAGTGGGCTTCTCAAAACATGCTGGTGTTGGGTCTTATCGTAATCGTAGGCCTTGGCTTACACTTGTTCAACTTCTGGGCAAAAATGCAGTTGCCGGAACTGATGCACAACATGGGTATGCACGCCGACACACTGACGTTGGCTTATGCCGCAAACGGTGCTTATCACATCCAGCAGACTTTCTCTTGCCCGATTTACGTGGTTCTTTACCTTGTTTGGCTGTTTGCTCTGTGGTTCCACCTTACTCACGGTTTCTGGAGCTCTATGCAATCACTGGGGTGGAACAACAAAGTATGGATCAACCGTTGGAAATGTATTTCTAACATCTATTCAACGATTGTAGTACTCGGTTTCGCACTCGTAGTAGTGGTATTCTTCGCGAAATCACTGATTTGTGGCGGTGCTTGCTAAATAGTAAATTGTAAATGATTAAA
>UMLT01032450.1_pt1 | contig 10207 bp, 8 predicted proteins | sample 1966641 | NCBI WGS metagenome assembly UMLT01 (sample SAMEA4836208, study PRJEB28245) | human gut metagenome | biome: gut microbiome; material: fecal sample | place: Denmark | collected 2008 | reverse complement strand
TGTGAGCCTGGGAGGACCCCGTCGCGCCGCCGATGCCGTCCCGGCCGGTGTTGCCGCCCAGCAGGATGACCACGTCGCCGGGGTCGGGGCGCTCCCGGCGGACATTTTCCGCGGGGGCGGCGGCAATGACCGCGCCGATCTCCATGCGCTTGGCGGCGTAGCCGGGATGGTAAATTTCATCCACAATGCCAGTGGCAAGGCCGATCTGGTTGCCGTAGGAGGAATAGCCAGCGGCGGCGGTGGTGACGATCTTCCGCTGGGGCAGCTTGCCGGGGATGGTCTCGGACACGGGAGTCAGAGGGTCGGCGGCGCCGGTGACGCGCATGGCGCCGTAGACGTAGCTCCGCCCGGACAGGGGATCGCGGATGGCGCCGCCGATGCAGGTGGCTGCGCCGCCGAAGGGCTCGATCTCCGTGGGATGATTGTGGGTCTCGTTCTTAAAGAGCAGCAGCCACGGCTCGGTGACGCCGTCCACGGTGACGTCCATCTTTACCGTGCAGGCGTTGATCTCCTCGCTCTCGTCCAGCTTAGGGAGCTTCCCCGCGGCCTTCAGGTGCTTGACGGCGATGGTCGCGAGATCCATCAGGCAGATGGGCTTCTCGCTGCGGCCAAGGGCATTCCGGGTTTCCAGATAGTCCTCGTAGGTCTTTTGCAGCGGGGCGTCCTCGAAGGTTACGTGGTCGAGAATGGTGCCGAAGGTGGTGTGGCGGCAGTGATCGGACCAGTAGGTGTCGATCATGCGAATTTCCGTGATGGTGGGGTCGCGGTCTTCCTTCTGGAAATAGGACTGGCAGAAGGCGATATCGTCCAAGTCCATGGCAAGGCCGTAGTTCGCGATAAAGTCCGCCAGCTCGTCACGGCTCAGGCCCGTGAAGCCGGTCAGGGTCGCCACCTCCGTGGGGATGTCATAGCGGATAGCGAGGGTCTCCGGCACGTCCAGAGACGCCTCCCGGCATTCCACCGGGTTAATGACGTATTTTTTGAATTCCCGGATGTCCCCGTCCGTCAGCGCACCATACAGGGCGTAGACCTTGGCGGTGCGGATGAGGGGACGCTCGCCCTGAGAGATGATCTGGATGCACTGGGCGGCAGAATCCGCCCGCTGGTCAAACTGGCCGGGCAGCGCCTCCACGGCGAAGACGTAAGCGCCGGGAAGCTGAATGGACGCAGAAGCGGTATCCAGCTGCGGCTCGGAGAAGACTGTCTTCACGGCGTACCGGAACAGGTCTTCCGTGATCTTTTCCGCGTCGTACCGGTTGAACAGCCGGACATTTTCCAGCCGCTCCATGCCAAGTAAGGTTCTGGCCTCATTCAGCAGACCCTTGGCTTCGTTGTCCAGACCTTCCTTTTTTTCTACAAATACCCGATAAACCATGGGGTTATTCCTCCTGATGTGATTTATTCAGAGTTTTCAGTGGTTATTAAGCCTGTAGGGCGCGCTGGCCGATGTCGCTTCTGCGGTAGGCGTTTTCAAACTGCACGCCGCTTGCAAGGCGATAGGCTTCCCGGATGGCTTCCGCCAGGGAACCGGCCACGGCGGTGGTGCCGGTGACACGGCCGCCGGAGGTCAGGAGCTTCCCATTTTCCAGCCTCGCGCCTGCAACATAGGTGTGGGCGGCAGCTTCCGGGGTCATGGTGATCTCGTAGCCCTTCTTGTAGCTGACGGGATACCCGGCGGAGGCGGTGATGACGCAGCAGGCATATTTATCGGAGAAGCGAACCTCCGTGTCCGCCAGCGTGCCGTTGGTTGTCGCCTGCATGACGGTCAGCAGGTCGCTTTCCAGCAGAGGCAGCACCACCTGGGTCTCCGGGTCGCCGAAGCGGCAGTTGTATTCAATGACCTTGGGGCCGTCGGGGGTGAGCATCAGGCCGAAGTAAAGGCAGCCCTGAAAGGTGCGGTCTTCGCTGTTCATGGCGGCGATGGTGGGCAGGAAGATTTCCTTCATGCACCGTTCGGCGATGGCCGGGGTGTAGTAGGGGTTGGGGGCGACGGTGCCCATGCCGCCGGTGTTCAGGCCGGTGTCACCGTCTCCCGCCCGCTTGTGATCCATGGAGGACACCATGGGCCTGACCACCTTGCCGTCGGTGAAGGCCAGCACGGAGACCTCCGGGCCGGTGAGAAATTCCTCAATGACCACATGGTCGCCGGACTTGCCGAAAACGTGATGCTCCATCATATCCCGGACGGCGGCCTTGGCCTCGTCCCGGGTCTGGGCGATGATAACGCCCTTTCCAAGCGCAAGACCGTCGGCCTTGATGACGGTGGGGATGGGGGCGGTGTCCAGATAGGCGAGGGCGGCGGCCATGTCGTCGAAGACCTCATACCGGGCGGTGGGGATACCGTATTTCTTCATGAGATTTTTGGAGAAGACCTTGCTGCCCTCAATGATGGCGGCCCGGGCGCGGGGGCCAAAGCAGGGGATTTTAGCCGCTTCCAGCGCGTCCACGCAGCCCAGTACCAGCGGGTCGTCGGGCGCGACCACGGCGTAATCTACCTTTTGCTCCTGGGCAAAGGCGACGATCTTGTCAATTTCCGTAGCGCCGATGGGGACGCACACCGCGTCCGCCGCGATGCCGCCGTTGCCGGGGAGAGCGAAAATTTCCGTGACCGCGGGATTCTTTTTCAGGCTTTTGATGATGGCGTGTTCCCGTCCGCCGCCGCCTACGACTAACAGTTTCATAAACAATCCCCCTTAGTGGTGGAACAGTCTCATGCCGGTGAAGGCCATGACCATGCCGTCCTTATCGCATTCCTCGATGACCAGATCGTCCCGGATGGAGCCGCCGGGCTGGGCGATGTACTTGACGCCGGAGGCTTTGGCGCGCTTGATGTTGTCGGGGAAGGGGAAGAAAGCATCGGAACCGAGGGAAACGCCGTCAAATTTGGACAGGAATTCCCGCTTGTCTTCTTCGGTCAGCCGGTCGGGCTGGCGGGTGAAGTAGTTCTGCCAGATGCCGTCGGCGCAGACGTCCTCCTCGTTGCCGTTGATGTAGCCGTCGATCACGTTGTCCCGGTTGGGGCGGCCGAGGTCGGCGCGGAAGGGCAGGCTAAGCGTTTTGGGGTGCTGGCGCAGGAAGAAGGTGTCGGCCTTGGAGCCGGCCAGCCGGGTGCAGTGGATGCGGGACTGCTGACCCGCGCCCACGCCCACGGCCTGCCCGTCATAGGCGAAGCACACGGAGTTGGACTGGGTGTATTTCAGGGTGATGAGCGCCACGATCAGGTCGATTTTGGCGGATTCGGGCAGGTCTTTGTTCTTGGTGACGATGTTCCGGAGCAGATGCTCACCGATCTTGAAATTGTTCCGCCCCTGCTGGAAGGTGATGCCGAAGACCTGCTTCGTCTCCTGTTCGGAGGGAACGTAGTCGGGGTCGATGGCGACCACGTTGTAGCCGCCCTTGCGCTTGATTTTCAGGATGGCCAGCGCTTCCTCTGTGTAGCCGGGGGCAATCACGCCGTCGGAGACCTCCCGGGCAATGAGCTTCGCGGTGGTGGTGTCGCACACGTCGGACAGAGCAACCCAGTCGCCGAAGGAGCACATCCGGTCGGTGCCTCTTGCCCGGGCGTAGGCGCAGGCGAGGGGGCTGTCGTCCAGCTCGGGAACGTCGTCCACGAAGCACGCCTTTTTCAGGTTCTCGGGCAGGACTTTTCCTACGGCGGCGGAGGTGGGGGAGACGTGCTTGAAGGACGTGACGGCGACCATGCCCGTGGCCTCCTTCAGTTCCTTCACAAGCTGCCATGAGTTGAGGGCGTCCAGAAAATTGATGTAGCCGGGGCGGCCGTTCAGGATGGTGATGGGCAGCTCGGAGCCGTCTGCCATGTAGATCTTCGCGGGCTTCTGGTTGGGGTTGCAGCCGTATTTCAGTTCAAATTCTTTCATGTTCCTTCCCTCCACGCGGTATTACTTTGAGTGCTTGTTGAGGATTCGCTGCTGATATTTCCGGGTTTCCAGATCGGTGTAGCGCACGAACAGGGAAATTTTGTTGTCGGGGTTCAGGTTCTCCCACAGCTCCCGGGTGAAATCGTCGATGTCCGCGGGGATGCTGACCCGTTCCGGCTCTCCCTGAAAAGTGGGAATCACGGGATTGCCGTCGCAGACGTAGGTGTGGAGAAAATGCCCCAGACCGGGGGTGGCGGGGTACTCGTAGAAGAACCGGGTACATGCCGCGCCCTCCGGGTCGGCGGCTTTCAGGATGGACAGCTTATAGCTGCCGTCCCCTGCCTGCAGGCCGGAAATGCGGGGCGTCCAGTTGGGGCCGTCGTCCTCAAACTGACGGGTACGCAGGGCGGCTTCCCAGCTTTCACCCTTGGCGAGGTACTCCCAGACGGTGTCCGTCTGGTCGCCGTTGGTGACGATGAGACCCTGACCGGCCTCCCGCACGGGATGGTAGATGATCAGATGGGGGTCTTTCATGAGACTGGGGTCAAAGGCTTCCGTGCGGATGCCGTCCGGCTCCTGAACGAAGACCCGGTTCCGGGAATTGACGCTGCGTCCCATGATGAAATAGGCGGCCACGGCGGTCTTGCCGTCGGGGGTGACCCCCAGCACAATGCCCCGGCCGGGGTAGGTGTTGCCGCTGAGGCGCTCGGCCATGGACTTTATTTCGTAAACATTCATAGCGTTTTCACTCCTGTTCGATGATAACGGTGCGGCCTTCCACCCGGAGCCTGCCCTCACAGAACAGGCGCACGGCTTCCGGCAGCAGCTTCCATTCGGCCTGCTCCATAATGCGTTTTTGAAGCGTCTCGGGGGTATCTCCGGGGAGAACGGGGACGGCCTTCTGGGCAATAATGGGGCCGCCGTCGCATTCCGCGCTGACAAAATGCACAGTCGCGCCGGAGAGCTTGACGCCGTAGGCCAGTGCCGCTTCATGGACGTGCAGTCCGTAGAAGCCCTGTCCGCAGAAGGACGGGATCAGGGCGGGGTGGACGTTCATAATGGCGTTGGGGTAGGCCTGCACCAGCTCTTCGGTGAAGATGACCATGCAGCCCGCCAGAACCACTAAATCAATGTCCAGCGCCTTCAGTTTCTCCACCAGCGCCAGCGTCATGGCGCGGTTGGAGTCGAAGCTTTTCCGGGGCAGCACATAGCCGGGGATACCCGCTTTCCACGCCCGCTCCAGAGCGTAAGCCCCCTCTTTGGAGGAAATCACGGCGGTGATCTCTCCGCCGCCCAGCTCGCTCCGCTGCTGAGCATCGATCAGCGCCTGCAAATTGGTGCCGCCGCCGGAGACCAGAACCGCAATTTTTGCCGTCATTCCAGAATCACCTTTTCTTCGTCGTTTTTGGTGATGGTGCCGATGACGTAGGCGTCCTCGCCGTGGGCGGTGAGGATGTCCAGCGCGGTCTGCACCTGCGCAGCGGGAACAACGATGCTCATGCCCACGCCCATGTTGTAGGTGTTGAACATGTCCCGCTCGGGAATATTGCCGGTCTTTGCAATCAGGTCGAAGATGGGCAGCACCTTAACGGCGCTCCTGTCGATCTTCGCGCACAGGCCGTCGGGGATGGAGCGGGGAATATTCTCATAGAAACCGCCGCCGGTGATGTGGCTGATGCCCTTGACGTCAACTTTTTTCAGCAGCGCCAGAACGGACTTGACGTAGATCTTCGTGGGGGTCAGCAGGGTCTCGGCGATGGTTTTCCCGCCCAGCGCATCGCAGGGCCGGTAAATTTCGGCGGGGTTCTCGTCAATGCGGAAAACCTTGCGGATCAGGCTGAAGCCGTTGGAGTGAATGCCGGAGGAAGCCAGCGCGATGACCGCGTCCCCTTCCGCCATTTTCGTCTTGTCTAAGATTTTCTTTTTATCCACAATGCCCACGGCAAAGCCCGCCAGGTCGTAGTCCTCCACGGGCATCAGGCCGGGGTGCTCTGCGGTCTCGCCGCCGATGAGCGCCGCGCCGGACTGGACGCAGCCCTCCGCCACGCCGCCCACGATTTCGGCAATCTTTTCCGGCACGTTTTTGCCGCAGGCGATGTAATCCAGAAAGAACAGGGGCTTTGCGCCCACGCAGATGATGTCGTTGACGCACATGGCCACGGCGTCGATGCCGATGGTGTCGTGCTTGTCCATGAGGATGGCCAGTTTGACCTTGGTGCCGCAGCCGTCGGTGCCGGAGACCAGCACCGGCTCCTCCATCCCGGCAATGGGCAGGCCGAAGCAGCCGCCGAAGCCGCCCACGTCGTCCAGACAGCCTAAGTTGCGGGTGCGGGCGATGTGGGTCTTCATCAGCTCCACGGCCTTGTATCCGGCGGTGATGTCCACACCGGCGGCAGCGTAGCTGGCGGACTGGGAATTGTTGTGTTCCATGATAATACTCCTTTTCCGGAAATTTATCTTGATTATTCTTTGCCGTTCCAGCAGTAGGTGCAAACCTTGTCTTTGTCCAGCCCGATGGCTTCCAGCAGGCCGTCCAGTGACTGGTAGCCCAGGGAATCGAAGCCCATTTCCTCGCAGATGGCCTTGAGCATACATTTGCCCCGCTGCGTGGTGCCGTCGGCGTACTCGTCTAAGTGCTTCTGTCCCTCGTCGCCCTCCAGATTCTGAACCGTCCGTCGGGCGATCAGCTCCATTTCGGAGTTGGAGCGGGAGAAATTCAGATATTTGCAGCCGTACATGATGGGCGGACAGGCGGAGCGCATATGCACTTCCTTCGCGCCGCTTTCGTACAGGAAGTCCACCGTCTCCCGCAGCTGGGTGCCCCGGACGATGGAGTCGTCCACGAACAGCAGCTTCTTGCCCTGAATCAGCTCGGGTACGGGAATCTGCTTCATTTTCGCCACCAGATTGCGCATCTCCTGATTGGCGGGGGTGAAGGAGCGGGGCCAGGTGGGGGTGTACTTGACAAAGGGACGGGCGAAGGGCTTGTGGGACTGGTTGGCGTAGCCGATGGCGTGGGGCAGACCGGAGTCCGGCACGCCCGCCACGAAGTCCACGTCCGGCATGGTGCCGGCTTCCATTTCCTTGCGCGCCATGATCTCGCCGTTGCGGTAGCGCATGACCTCCACGTTTTTGCCCTCGTAGTTGGAGTTGGGGTAGCCGTAGTACGTCCACAGGAAGGCGCAGATTTTCATTTTTGTGCCGGGGGCGGCCAGCTGAGTAAGGCCGTCCGCCGTCATTTTCACGATCTCACCGGGGCCAAGCTCGTAATGGTCCTGATAGCCCAGCTTGTGGTAGGCGAAGGACTCGAAGGATACGCACAGGCCGTCGTTATTCCTGCCCACCAGCACGGGCAGCCGCCCCAGCCGGTCCCGGGCGGCGATGATGGCGTCGGGGGTCAGCAGCAGAATGGTGCAGGAGCCGTCAATGACCTCCTGGGCATAGCGGATGCCGTCGATCAGGCTGCCCCGCTGGTTGATGAGGGCGGCGGTCAGCTCGGTGGTGTTGATCTTGCCGGAGGACATGGCCATGAACTGATGCCCCGGCCCGGAAAAGGTCTCGGCCACCAGCTGTTCGGCGTTGTTGATGATGCCCACGGTGGAGATGGCGAACATCCCCAAGTGGGAGCGCACCAGCAGGGGCTGTGGGTCGGTGTCGGAAATGCAGCCGATACCGGCGTTTCCGCTGAATTTGGCCATGTCGTCGTCAAATTTCGTGCGGAAGGGGGTATTTTCAATGCTGTGGATCTGCCGCTGGAAGCCCTTTTCCGTATCGTAAAAGGCGAGTCCGGCCCGGCGGGTGCCGAGGTGGGAGTGGTAGTCCGTACCGAAGAAAACGTCGTAAATGCAATTCTTATGGGAAATCGCCCCGAAGAAACCGCCCATTGCTTTTCCTCCCTCAGCCGTTCAGTTCCGCCTGAAGGGCGGCGTCTTTCTCAAGCACCTTGGCCGCGTCGGCGGCGCGTCTGGCGTCCAGCTTCACGGCAAGCTCCGCGTCCTCCACTGCCAGAATCTGGGCGGACAACAAAGCGGCATTCACGCCCCCGTTTACGGCTACGGTGGCGACCGGAATACCGGAGGGCATCATGACCGTGGAAAGAAGAGCGTCAATGCCGTCGAGACAAGGACCTTTGCAGGGAATACCGATGACCGGAAGGGTGGTGTTTGCCGCGATGGCGCCGGCCAGATGCGCGGCCATACCGGCGGCGGCGATGAGCGCGCCAAAGCCGTTTGCCCGTGCGGATACGGCAAAATCCCGAGCCTCCTCGGGGGTGCGGTGGGCGGAGTAGATGTGACACTCATAGGGAATGCCCAGAGACGTCAGGGTATCCATGGTTTTGCGCAGGATGGGCAGATCGCTGTCGCTGCCCATGACGATTCCGACTTTTTTCATGTGTTGACCTCCTTGTGGCAAATAAAACTTCATGCATGAGCACTGCACTGCGAAAATGCGCAAAGGCATAAGCATGAAGTTTTTGTGCATCATTTCCGGTTGCCCCGCAGGGGCGAGGAAATGGCACATTTTTTCTTTTTTCTATGCGTATGCATAGAAAAAAGGGCGCACTCGCCCGCTGTAACGGGAAAGTGAGCCCAGACGGTCGGCAGGAAATGGGGATATGCCCTTACTCCATGTGGTGCTCCACTTCGGTCTGCACCGAAAACTCGGACGCAGCCTAATCCGTCAGTCATAAGGGTTTGTTGATGTTACGTTATCATTATATCATCGGGGGCGACCCCCGTCAACTCGCAGAAAGACGATTCCTGACGGTTTTTGGCAAGATTCCATGTGAATCTTGCCAAATCGATAAAATTGCCCCGAAAGAGATGCGCTCTTTCGGGGCAGCGTTTACGCGGCGAAGAAGTTGTAAAGGCCGAAGATGAGAATGATGCCCACGATCACGGGCAGCACGTAGGTCATGTAAGGCCGCAGCCATTTGGCGATTTTCAGCCCTTTGCCCTCGTTGGCTTCGGCGAGGAAATTCTCCCACCCCCAGCCGTAGCGGGTGGTGCAGAAAATGATGAACAGCAGACTGCCCAGGGGCAGCAGCAGGTTGCTGACCAGAAAATCCTCGCTGTCCAGCACGTCCCGCCCGGCGATGGGGCGGAAATTGCTCCACAGGTTGTAGCCCAGCAGGCAGGGCAGGCTCAGCAGAAAAAGGGCAATGCCGCACACAAGGCAGGTCTTCTTCCGGCTGAGCCCGGTCAGCTCGCTGACGCAGGAGACGATGTTTTCAAATACCGCGAGAACCGTAGAGTAGGCGGCGAAGGTCATGAACAGGAAGAACAGGCTCCCCCAGAAGCGCCCCGCGGGCAGGTTGTTGAACACGTTGGGCAGGGTCATGAAGATCAGCGCGGGGCCGCTCTTGACGTCCACGCCGTAGGAGAAGCAGGCGGGGAAGATAATGAGGCCGGAGCAAAGCGCCACCAGCGTGTCCAGCGCGCAGACCCGGACAGACTCGCCCGCCAGCGCGTGATTCTTGCCGATGTAGCTGCCGAAGATGGCCATGGCGCCGATGCCAAGGCTCAATGTAAAGAAGGACTGGTTCATGGCGCCCACGATGACATTGCCAACGCCGGCGTCTTTCAGGCGCTGGATGTCGGGCAGCAGGTAGAATTTCAGTCCCTCGGAGCCGCCGGGGAGGAACAGACTGTGTACAGCCAGCGCCAGCATCAGCACGATCAGCGCCATCATCATCCACTTGGTCACCCGCTCCAATCCCTTCTGAACGCCGATGGAGATGATGAAAAAGCCGGATATGACGATCACGCCCATGTAAACCGTCTGCTGGACAGGGTTCGCAAGCATGTTGCCGAAGGCGGTCTCCACTCCGGAAACGTCAAGCCCCACGAAGCGTCCGGCGGCGGTGTCCACAAAATATTGCAGCATCCAACCGGCGACGGTGGTGTAGAACATCATCAGAACCACGTTGCCGAGCAAACAGACGTAGCCGTGCCAGCCCCAGTGTCCGCCTGGCTTCAGCGCCTGATACATTTTCAGGGGGCTTTTCTGGGCGGCGCGTCCCATGGCGAATTCCATGGTCAAAACGGGGACACCCAGGATCAGCAGGAAGAGCAGGTAGATCACGACGAACGCGCCGCCGCCATACTGCCCGGTCATCCACGGGAATTTCCATACATTGCCGATGCCGATGGCACATCCGGCGCTGAGGAGAATGAAGCCCAAACGGCTCCCAAGGTGTTCTCTGTGCACGATGATTCCTCCAGTGTTCTTGTCTTATGAAAGGCACAGACCGCGCACGGCCTGTGGGTGCCACGGGGTTACGGAAACTGATACTATTTCCTGATTAAAATCTTAATTTTAATCAGGAA
>UMLT01064368.1_pt1 | contig 10224 bp, 9 predicted proteins | sample 1966641 | NCBI WGS metagenome assembly UMLT01 (sample SAMEA4836208, study PRJEB28245) | human gut metagenome | biome: gut microbiome; material: fecal sample | place: Denmark | collected 2008 | reverse complement strand
CCCCGCCAATACGCACGCACAGGACTGGGCCGCAGCCATCAAACAGCTTTCGGCCGCAGCTAAACCGACACCGCGCAAAACGGCTGCCAACGCCTCTGCCATCAGCAAAATCAGCACTGCGGACATCAATGCCCTCAATCGCCTTGCCGCCGCCAAAGGCAAAAAAATCAGCCCGGTCAGCGCCACCGGCAAGCTGCTGGCCATTAATCTCGCCGCCGCCACCAACGCCGCGCTGAAAACCAAAACAAAAACCCCGCTGAGAAAAATCTAATTCAATGCTCAAACCAAAATCCCGGTTAAAAGCCGGGATTTTTTTTAATTTGATACCGACGGCATTGCCTTTGGTGTATCGGCGCGGCAATGTACTAACCGTCGAAAACGGACTGAACCTGAACCGCAAACATGAACTCCGGAGCATTCAGCTTCTTTCCGGCGTGATGGTTGCCCTGCAACGAGCTCCGGGAAACAACATTTCATCAGCTACACGGAAAAATGTAAAAAGGTTTGCCGAAACGATAACTTTCAACGGCAAACCGGGCTTTCTTCCGTCCCAAGATGTTTTGAACAAGCATTGGGGTAACGCGGAAAGAGAAAAATATGCAGCTACAATTGCCGTATTAAAAGAAAGCGGCATTGAAGCCGACGGTTACCAAGGGTGCATTTGGTGCTCTGAAGTATATGACTGTTACAATGCCTGTTTTTTTGGCTTGAGATACGGCGGCAAAAGCTGGTACCCTAAGACTTACATCAATAAACGCATAGCCGTAGCTTTCAGCTGATATCCCAAAGAGAAACAGCGTTATCTTCTGATAACGCTGTTTCTCTTTGGTTCAATTCTTACATTTTCAGCGCAAAACAAACATAACGTCAGATTTCTCTGGCCTTCGAGATACCGAAGGCTGACATTCCCTCACGCAAAGGACGCCAGAATTTTTCATCCTTTTGTTCAAAATAGACCCGGTTTTGCCGCATATACTTGGCTACGATCTGCAAATCTTTCGGCGGATACAGCTTTTTCCCCGGACGGTTATATTGCTCAAAAACGACATTGCTCATAACCCACACCGGGTGATTTCGATATTTTCGGGAAGTTTCGCCGACACGCACCTCGTCAATCGGAGGAAATTTCTCGCAAACCTGCGCCAGCACATTCATTATCAGCTTTCCTGCGTCTTCGGTGCTTTGCCGGCTGAGATATTTATTGCAACCAGCAATAAATACGTTCCGATCGCCTTTTTTATAAATATCGCCCAACTCCTCAACTATGCAATCCGCCGTAACCTTTCCCTGAGCAAAAATGTCTTTCCGGCGCCAGGCCTCTTTCCCCAGATTGGCAAACAATTCTTTCCTGAGCGGAGAACTCTGCTCCAGCCGTTCGAAAACATTATAATTTTTATCCAGAAAATGGTTGCGCTGCCTGATACGGTTTTGCATTTCGGAAGACTTCTTAACAAACAACGCATCAACCTTGGCTATTTCATACAGACTGTATTTCCCGGCATCCGTCATCTTAACCGCATTGCAGTCACAGAGCAATTCTTCACCCGCCCAGACAGACTGCTCCTTAAAAAAGCCTTTCTGATACATGATATGCGAGAGCTCGTGTCCGAGAACAAAAGCCAGACTGTCCTCGCTGTCCAGTTTTAACAACGGTTCCTTGTTAAGCACAACCGCAAAATCCTGACCACCGGCTAAAGAGGATACAATATCGGGATAATCCGCATCAACCACTCTGGCAATGCTGGCGTCAGATTTGTTGTCCGCCAAATAATAATGCAGCGAAAACTGTTCCAGAAAAGCCTTTTCTTTAGGACATTTCTCCAGCATTCGCCCGACTATTCCGGCCACATATTCGTCAAAAGGACGATTTTTGCCTTCATCCGCCAAACATAAAACAACAGCCAAGTCATAATTCATCAGTATCCTCCGACCTTTCCAGAATACCAAAACCAAACGCTTTTGTATAGAATAAACTGATAAAACCTGACAACCTGCACCCACCAGGTAAAATCTTTTAGTTTACCGAAATATCATTCATTATCTGAATTAATTTTGACTTAAAGTCTTCATAAGACTCAGCATTCGTTTCTTCAATTCTTTTCGAGAATTCTATCGAAAGCTTTTTCTGACGACAGGCGAAGTTTTGTTAGATTGCAACGCCTGCGACAGCTGGCGTTGTTATCGTTACAAAACGAGTGACCGCAGCGAGTTTGCATTGCGACAAAGAGCAATGCTTACGAGCCAGAAGAACTCCCTCGGGAGTTCGAACCTCCCTTCTTTAAGATACAAAAAAACCTTTAACTTCACAGTTAAAGGTTTTTTTAATTGGTGGGAGTTGAGAGGCTGGAGACAGGAAAAAGCTCCGGCGAAGCTTTTTCTGACGACAGACGAAGTTTTGTTAGATTGCAGCGCCTGCGACAGCTGGCGTTGTTATCGTTACAAAACGAGTGACCGCAGCGAGTTTGCATTGCGACAAAGAGCAATGCTTACGAGCCAGAAGAACTCCCTCGGGAGTTCGAACCTCCCTTCTTTAAGATACAAAAAAACCTTTAACTTCACAGTTAAAGGTTTTTTTAATTGGTGGGAGTTGAGAGGTTCGAACTCCCGACCCTCTCGGTGTAAACGAGATGCTCTTCCAGCTGAGCTAAACTCCCATCGTGCTTACGGGTCAGTTTATACACTCATAAAAATAATTAATCAAGCAAAAAATTAGAAAAAAAATATATTTTTTTTTCCACATGCCTGACCTGATAAAATTGCTAATCTTTATAATTGGTAGGACAACCTTTGTCTTTTGTCTAATATATTTTACAATATCTTGCTTAGGATAGAAAAAACTTGTATTTTTGTCCAATACATTCTACAATCAACATAAACAAAGGAGAAAATCATGTTTATATCCAATGCAGACTCAATCCCAGCCCTTCGCGATACCTTTGCAAAGAAAATCAACTTCATGCGTGAATGTGCCGCCAAAACTGCCGACCCCGAAAAAAGAAAAAAATATAACGGCGTCGCCAAATTCATGCAAATGAAAGTTCAGCATACCATGTTTGTACACAAAGAAGGCATGAACATTCTCAATTCTTTGAAAAAATCCGCACAGGAAGCTCCCGAAGCCAATGCCTTAAATGATGCCAATCTGCCTCCCGTCAGTAACAAAGAAGCTTTTGAACTCACTTCAAAGTACCTGAAAGTCTATAATAAGGCTCTGCTCTGGCATGACCTCGGCCGCACCGCTGAATTTGACGACCATGCCATGCCGACCGGCATCGACCATGCCGTTGTCAGTAAGGATTTGGCTGAAAAATATACTGCTGATGCAATGGTACTTTTGGCAATTCGCAATCACGGCTATTCAACCAATAAAACCATGTATGCAGAATGCGAAGCCCAACCGCAGTTTAAGAGACTGACCGCCGAACAGAAAAAAGCCTGCAAAATTATTTCTCTGCTGGTCAGAGACGCCGATAAACTCGGCAACTGGAAAACTTTTGTCAATCAGGGAATTAACCGTGAAATCACCCGCCGCATTAAGCCCGAAGTCTTTCGCAGTCAGGTCTCAATCGGCGATTACGAAATGGACTGCGTCCGCAGCAACCAGCCAATCAATTACAGCCGTTACAGCAATTTTTCAGGCGTTCAGATTGCCCATATGATGTGGAGCAGCGATATGGCCCTTCAAGCCACTTTTAACGCCGCCGCAAAGGGCAATTTTGTAAAAGGCATGATTGACTACATGGACGAGGTCGCCCGCGACGATACCGCCTTAAAAATCAAAAACGGCGAAAAAGACGCTTTTGAAGATTACTCTCGATTTTTAGAGCAAACCGGAGAAGTTTATAATATTTTTGCCGAGCGGGGCTGGATTAACCGGGACGAAAGCTTCAACAAACTGCAGCGAATTCAGTCATTCAAAAAACGCCTCAGCACTCCCGGCTATGAAAATCCGGTCGTTTTGACTAACGGCATGCAGCGTTACACTAAAAAAACCACCGCCGCCGTAAATGAAAGATAAAATAAAACTCTCCTGCAGCTTCAAAAGCTCTTTTCAAATAAGAGGAATACAGTTTTCGCCTCTAAAAGATTTTCAGTTCCGCCGGTTCCGAACTATTTTCCCCTCGCTCCCGGAGCTAATTTCATTTTTCAAACATAAAAAAGGCTCCTAAACAAAGGAACCTTTTTTCTAAGATAATATGCTTTACAATCAACTGTAAGACATAAGGACTGATTTTGAATGTCAGTCCTTATTTTTTATAATTAGTTTACAGAATCCTGAAGAGCTTTACCAGCTTTGAACTTAGCCTGCTTGCGGGCAGGAATTTTGATGGTAGCGCCGGTGCGCGGATTGCGGCCGGTGGTAGCAGAACGCTTGGAAACGGCAAAAGTACCGAAACCAACCAGACGAACTTCATCGCCGGATTTCAGAGCTTTGGTAACAGAAGCAACAAATGCATCTACAGCCTTAGCAGAATCAGTTTTGGTAAGGCCGGTTTCGCTAGCAATGCTAGAAATAAGTTCATTTTTATTCACGGTGAGGACTCCCTCTAATTATTAAGTTATAAACCAAATGACAACAAATCTTGTCATCACACAAAAATTTAAGCGCTTAAAAACCAATGAGTCAAACAAAATCAACGGTTTTATCCCGAATTTTCTGCTTTTTCCGCCAATTTGACGTCTATTTCAGCCTTTTATGCAAGTTATTCACAGCCAAATCTTTGCCCAGCCTGATTTGCGGGCGATTCTTCAGCGATTCTCGCCGGCGATTCACAGACCTGAAAAAAGCGCCGTATCACGGCGCTTTTTTCATTCAGTTCGGAACCGAAACCTGCTCGCAGGATTTTGGCACCGGTTCGCAGCGGCAGATTTCCTCCAGCGGCTTGACCTTGCCTTTGAGAGCTATCTTAATCACTTCCTTGACGTCCGAAACCGGAATAATCTTCATGCCGGTCTTGACGTTTTCGGGAATTTCCTCCAGGTCCTTTTCGTTCTCTTTCGGAATAATTACGGTCTTGATGCCGCCGCGCAGCGCCGAAAGCAGCTTTTCCTTCAAGCCGCCGATCGGCAGCACCCTGCCCTGCAACGTAATTTCACCGGTCATCGCCACGTCTTTTCTGACCGGAATCTTGGTCAGCACCGAAACCAGCGTCGTATACATGGCAATACCCGCCGACGGCCCGTCTTTCGGCGTCGCCCCCTCCGGAACATGAACATGAATGTCGGTCTTCTCGAAAACTTCCGGATTAATACCCAGCTCCTTGGAGTGCGCCCGAACCACCGAATAGGCCGTTTCGATGGATTCCTTCATTACGTCGCCGAGTTTGCCGGTCTGGGTAATTTTGCCCTTGCCCGGCATGTCCACAGCTTCAATAAAGAGAATGTCGCCGCCGACTTCCGTCCAGGCCAGACCGGTCGTCACACCGACATGATCCTGTTCTTCGGCTTCGCCGTAGCGGTATTTGATGACGCCGAGATACTTGCTCAGATTTCCGGAATCAACCCGGACATGCTCGTCCCTGCCTCTGGACAGCAGTATTTCCTTAACCGCCTTGCGGGCTATTGTCGCCAGTTCGCGTTCCAGATTACGAACGCCGGCTTCGCGGGTATAATAGCGGATAACGTCGCGTATCGCCTCGTCGGTAATTTCCAGTTCATGCGGCTGAACGGCATTTTCCTTAAATATCTTCGGAATCAGGTGCCGCTTGGCAATTTCCACTTTTTCGTCTTCGGTATAGCCAGAAAGGCGGATAATTTCCATACGGTCCAGCAGCGGCCGCGGCATGTCCAGCGAATTGGCCGTCGTCACAAACATAACGTCCGACAGGTCATAGTCGACTTCCAGATAATGGTCGTTAAACGCCGCGTTCTGTTCGGGGTCAAGAACCTCCAGCAGCGCCGAACTCGGATCGCCGCGCCAGTCGTTGCCCAGCTTGTCTATTTCGTCAAGCAAAAACAGCGGATTGGAAGTCCCGGCCTTTTTCATGCCTTTAATAATCTTGCCGGGCATGGAACCGATATAGGTCCGCCGATGGCCGCGAATTTCGGCTTCGTCGCGCATGCCGCCCAGCGACGCGCGGACAAAGGCGCGGCCGGTAGCCCTGGCGATCGACTTGCCGAGCGAGGTTTTGCCGACGCCCGGAGGGCCGACCAGGCACAAAATCGGGCCTTTAACCTTGTCGGCACGTGCCTGCACGGCCAAATATTCGAGAATTCTCTCTTTAACCTTGTCCAGCCCGTAATGGTCCTGCTCCAAAACCTCCATCGCCTTGTTCAGGTCCTTGTTGACCTTTGAGCGTTTTTTCCACGGAATGTCCAGCATCCAGTCCAGATAATTGCGCACAACCGTCGCTTCCGAAGACATGGCGCTCATATTTCTGAGCTTTTTGACTTCGGCCAGCGCCTTTTCCTTAGCCTCCTTAGACAAGCGGGTCTTTTCGATTTTCTTCATGTATTCCGAAATCTCGGCATCGTCGTCGCCGTCGCCGAGCTCTTTCTGAATCGCCTTCATCTGCTCGTTAAGGTAATATTCCTTCTGGCTCCGTTCCATCTGCTTTTTAACCCGGGTCTTGATTTTGTTCTCAACCTCCAGCAACGTAATTTCGGCATCCATGAAACCGAGGATTTTCTCAAAACGTTCCTTCAGCGACGTCGCGTCCAAAAGCGCCTGCTTGTCGGCAATCTTCAGCGACAGATGGGAAGCAATCGTATCCGCCAGCTTGCCGTAATCGGTAATCTGGTTGACCGAGACCAGAACTTCCGGCGGCGTCTTTTTAGAAAGTTTGACATATTCCTCAAACTGCGACAAAACCGCCCGGACCAAAGCTTCGACCTCCGTGCTCGTATCGTCTTTTTCGGGCAAGACCGAAGCCGTAACCTCCATAAATTCGTTGTTGTCCTCAAATTTTTCGATTTTAACGCGTTCCAGCCCCTCAATCAGAACCTTGACCGTTCCGTCGGGAAGTTTCAGCAGCTGAAGAATGGTGCCCAAGGTGCCGATATGATAAATATCATCGGCAACCGGCTCTTCGACAGCCGCGTTTTTCTGCGTTGCAAGAACAATGTTCTTGTCGTTGTCGACCACCTCCTGCAAAGCGCGGATAGACTTTTCACGCCCGACAAAAAGCGGCACGATCATCTTCGGATAAACGACGATGTCGCGAAGCGGAAGTACCGGATACTTTTCTTTTTTAGATGCCATTTCCTCTGTCCTGTTCGTTAAAATACCGTTTTTAATAATATAGGAAAATATTATGCGAACTACAATAGCCGCCCTAAAGTTTTTGGCATAAATCATTCGCCGCGGCAACGGCAAAACCGTTTAATCCACAACGGTACCGCAAACAGTATGATAAGTTGATAATTTCGTTTGTTATTTTTTGCAAATGATATATACATATTCTAACTGCAGGCGAAAAATGCCCTACATACAACCCATAAAAGAAGAGAGAGAAAAAGGTAGACTTTTAATGGCTGCAAAAAGAAACAATACCAACGGTGAAATTACCGTTGACATTTCGGTAACGCTCGGAACGGCCGACCTGCGCGTCAACCAGCTGCTCAAACTCGGCCGCGGCGCGGTCGTCGAGCTTGACCGCGACGTCAACGACTATGTCGACATCTATGCCAACAATGTTTTAATCGGTCACGGCGAAGTCGTCATTACCGAAAACGAAACCATCGGCATTGCCATTACCGATACCGTCAAGAAAACGCACCGTTAACTCCGCATTCCGAACAGAAACGCTATGGCCAAAGCAAAAATACTGAAAAAGACTTTCAAAAAGCTTCTTAAATCCAGAATCGTTACCGGCCTCGTCGGAAGCCTCCTTTACTTTTATACACGCCTTGTCGGCCGAACCACCCGCTGGAAAACCAAAGGCATCGGCAAGTTCTATGACTGCTGGCGGAAAGAAGGCAGCATTATTCTCATCGGCTGGCACGGACGCGCCATGCTCTACCCCTACTTCTGGAACAAAAAGCGGCCGCTTAACGCGCTGGTTTCCCTGCATCAGGACGGCCGTCTGATTGCCGGTTTTCTGGAAAAATGCGGCCTGGGCACCATCGGCGGTTCCAGCAACGGCAACGCGGTCGGCTCGGCGCGTGATTTGCTCGAATCCCTGCGGAATGACACCGCCATCTGCATTATCCCCGACGGCCCCAAAGGCCCAAGCATGAAACTGAGCAAAAGTCCTGTTTATTTCGCCCAAAAAAGCGGCAAACCGGTTTTTGGCATTGCCTGCAGCGTCAAAGGCTCCAAAATCGTCCGCAAAGCCTGGGATCAGATGATGATTCCGATTCCCTTTTCCGAAGGCGTCTGCGAAGTAATCGGCCCCTATTACGTTCCGCCCGAAGCCGACGAACGGCGGCTTGAAGAAATCCGCCTGCAGATTGAAAACGAACTCAACAAAGTCTGCTTTGCCGCCGACAAGGCTATGGGCATCGAAAAAGTCACGCCGGGCATAACAGCCAAGAAAAAAAGATATCCCAAAAACTAATAAGGTTTTTCCCATGTTCATTCGCATTTACAACATTCTCATCCGCATTCTCTATCCGCTGGTCATCAAACGCTACATCAACAAACGCAAACAAAACGGCAAAGAAGACCTCAAACGCTTCAATGAACGCATGGGTCGTCCGCAGCTTAAACGTCCCGACGGCAAACTGATATGGCTTCACGGCGCCTCGGTGGGAGAATCTCTATCCATGCTGCCGCTGATTAACCGTTTGCTCGACCTCTATCCGGAAGCGCACGTCATGGTCACAACCGGCACCATTACTTCGGCGGAACTGATGGGCAAAAGGCTGCCGGAAAGGGCCTTTCATCAATATATTCCGATAGACAATCCGGTTTTTACCACGCGCTTCATCCGCCATTGGCGGCCGGATCTGGTTCTGTGGTTTGAATCCGACCTCTGGCCGGCCATGCTTTCGGGCATCAACCGCAAAAACATTCCGCTGATTCTCGTCAACGGACGCATATCCAACAAATCGTTCAAAAGATGGCAGCAGTTTGACTACATCAGCAAAGAGCTGCTCGGCTGTTTCACTTTCTGCCTCGGCCAGTCGGAAGAAGACGCCTACCGCCTGCGCGTGCTCGGAGCGCGCGATTCGATGTGTCTGGGCAACTTGAAATACGCCGGTCTCCAGCCGCCGATCGACGCTGCAAAACGCGACGAAATCGCCGCCCAAATCGGCAGCCGCCCGCTTTGGAACGTCAGTTCAACCCACCGCGACGAAGAAGTCAAAATCGGTAAATTCTTAAAACGCGTTCAGGAAAAAGTTCCCGGACTGCTGACAATTATGGCGCCGCGCCACCCCAATCGTGGTCCCGAAATTCAGCAGGACCTCGACAACCTCGGCCTGACCACGGCGCTGCGCTCCAAAGGCGAGCCGATAACCGCCCAGACCGACGTTTATATCGCCGACACCATCGGCGAAGTCGGCATCTGGTATGACCTGGCGCCGCTGGTATTCATCGGCGGTTCGCTGATTCCGCACGGCGGTCAGAACTTTATGGAACCTTCCCGCATGCGCGATGCCGTCATTGTCGGCCCGCATATGTTCAATTTTACCGATGCCATGAACCGTGCCAAAAAGGCCGACGCCGTCATTCAGGTCAACGACGTTCTGGAGCTTGAAGAAGCCGTTCTGCAGCTGCTCACGCACAAAGAACTGCTCGAAGCCAAACGCTCGCTGGCTTACAACTGGGCACACGGCGAAGCCAGAGTTCTCGACGGCATATTGGAAAAAATCAAAGGATACATTCAGGAATGAAAACGCCCGCTTTCTGGTCCGAACCCAATTTCCTTTCCCGCCTGCTGAAACCGCTGGGCGCAGCCTATGCTTTTGCCACCCGTCTGCGCATCGGGCTGGGGCGCCCGTGCAAAATCGGACGGCCTGTCGTCTGCATCGGCAATCTGACCGCCGGCGGCACGGGCAAAACGCCGGTTGCCGTTGCGATTGCCGGACTTTTGCAACAGGCCGGCAAAAATCCGTTCTTCGTTTCCCGCGGTTACGGGGGCACTTTGAAAAACATCATGGTTGACAAAGAAAAGCACACGGCGTCAGAAGTCGGCGACGAACCGCTGCTGCTTGCCCGCCGGGCACCGGTCATCGTCAACCCTGATCGCGTTGCCGGCGCGCAAAAGGCTCTCCGGTCCGGTGCCGAAGTCATCGTCATGGACGACGGTTTCCAAAATCCGGGATTATATAAGGATTTGT
>UMLT01061113.1_pt1 | contig 10230 bp, 8 predicted proteins | sample 1966641 | NCBI WGS metagenome assembly UMLT01 (sample SAMEA4836208, study PRJEB28245) | human gut metagenome | biome: gut microbiome; material: fecal sample | place: Denmark | collected 2008 | reverse complement strand
TCGAAAATCCGCACACATTTCTTATGAAGACAGGTTCTTAATTTCCGATACGATCTTATTGTAGGATCTTTTATTGAGCTTATAGAAGAAAAGTACAATAGCAGTAACAATCCAGAGTATTCCGGGGATAGTCGAGAAGCTGTGCTTCATTATAGAAAGAACTGTTTCATTCTGCGTGATGTTAGCTTCAAAGCCTGCTGCTCCGAGAGTGGCAGCAAGTACCGATGTACCTATTGCCATTCCGATCTTATTTCCGAGAGAAATAAACGCATACTGAAAGCCGTCGTTTCTGATGCCCGTTTTCCATTCGCCGTATTCAACACAGTCGGGAATTATTGCGTATATAGCAGTATTAAAGCCTGCAAAGAAGAACTGTGTAAGTCCCGAGCAGATATAAAACGCTGCCGGTGAACTTACGGGACTGAACAGATATAACGAGATCATACATACTCCCGTTCCGAGAGCAAGAATGGATGCCGCTCTGCCTTTATTGCCCGTCCATTTGAAAATTATGGGGAAAAGTCCTGCGCCTATTATTGACGGAATAATTATTGCCATTGAATATTTGGTAAAAAACGCTTCGCTGCCTTCAACATACTTGAAATAATAAAGTGCATCTGCATTTCTTCCGTAAAGAGTTACACCGAACAGAAACTGTCCGAGAAGTGCAAGAAGATAAGGCTTGTTCTGTATAACGGTTTTCAGCTGCAGCTTCAAAGGGATTTTTTCCTTTTCGGGAACTGTGACCGCTTCTTTGGTCTTTGCAAAGCAGAAAATATGATAAAGTGCAAAAATGATACCGTAAACAACCGCAACAAGGAGATAACCCTGTTTGTCATTTCCGCCGCCCAGCTTTGAAATAAGCGGAAGAGTAATGATATTGATAATTCCAATGGCTATCATTGCGCTTACCGAACGGAACGTATTGATTTTTGCACGTTCCTCGATGTTCTGAGTCATAGCACCGCACAGCGTTCCGTATGGTATATTTACACAGGTATATCCAAGAACAAGCATGCAGTATGTAACCGACATATAAATTATCTTTGCGGTATTGCTCCAATCGGGATGTGCCCAGAATGTTGCCATAAGCACCAGAGCAGTAATGGGTGCGGCAATGAGAAGCCAGGGTCTGTAAGGAAAAAGTGGTAAGGGCAATGTTTGGACAGAATCATCAAAAAACGACGTTTTTGACTAATCACCCAGATTTAAACGAAATATCAAGCTTATTGTTATGATAATTAACAAATACACGCTTGACAGGACTGTTTAAGCATTGTAATATAAATGTATAACATAAACTTCTGAAAGGGGTAGATAAAAATGAATGGAAAAAAGAATAAGCTTCGCAGCTTTCTGTTAAAATTCACCGCACTTTTTTTCGCAGCGGTTATGCTGACTTCTGCGGCAGGATTTACCGTTTCGGCTCAGAAATATTCGGCAGACGATTTCGTTCATGCCGAGGGAAGCATGATAATCGGAACGGACGGAAAGGAACTCCACATTCAGGGAATGGCTCTCGGAAATTCTGTGTGGGGCAATCCATCCCTTCCCGATACATCGCATCATAATGAAAAAACATACAAAGAGCTTTCGGAAATGGGTTTTAACAGCGTAAGATTTTATATCAACTACGGCTTGTTTGAAGACGATAAAAAACCGTATAAATATAAGAAATCCGGTTTTGAATGGCTCGATAAAAACATAAAATGGGCAAAAAAATACGGTATGGGCATAATCATAAATATGCATTGTCCGCAGGGAGGCTATCAGTCAACGGGCGGCGGAATGGAGCTATGGACGGATAAAAACAATCAGGACAGGCTGACCGCACTTTGGCAAACGATTGCAAAGCGTTATGCGAATGAGCCGACTGTCTGGGGTTACGGACTTATAAACGAACCCGTTGTTCCTATGAAGGATACTATGGAACAAACATACGAACAGTATAATAAACTTATGCAGCGAATCACCTCGGCAATAAGAAAGGTTTCACCATATCAGGCAGTATTCGTTGAAGGTGTAGGCAGCGCAGTTAAGTCTGACGGAGAAAGAGAGTATGAATACTTTACTCCCGAACACTCTTTTGCAAGAATAAACGATAAAAACGTCATCTATGAGTTTCATAAATACGATGCTTTTTACTTCACGCACCAGAACACCGACTGGGCAGTTACGAAAGGACACACAATGACATACCCCACCGAGGAGATAGTTGGTGAGGATGTTGTAAACGGCTGGGTGAACTGCGAAGCCGCCTCGAAAAAATCGTCCAAAGGAAACGGCTGGTCTTATTTTCAAAGCAAAACTATTTCTTTATCGAACAAGGCAAATGTCGTGACTGCAGCCGTGACTGCTTCAAACCTCGGAGAGGGAGGTACAGCATATTTCGACGATATCACGCTGACTGAGATATCCCCGAAAGGAAAGCGCAGAACGCTCTTTAAAGCCGATTTTTCCGGTGGGATCTTGAACAGCAGTCCGTGGAGCGAGGACGGCAGCGGCATTTCCGAATACTATGATGGTGACGGAAACAATGCTAAGGGCTGCTTGAAGATATCGGGAACCACCTCGGTGTATGTACAGAATTTCAAGCGGTTTGAGATGAAAAAGGGATATAAGTATATGATATCGGGATATATAAAATCCGACAGCAGCTCGCCCGAGATAAGAATGGATATGTCACTCAGCGAAAATATCCGCAGCTTTGACAAGGATTATCTTGAAGAAGGCTTTATGCCGTATGTAAAGTTCTCCGAAAAGCATAACGTTCCGATTTATCTCGGCGAATTCGGCGTTATTTCGGAAGGCTTTGAAAACGGCCGCAACGGTGTCGGTTGGGTAAGAGATATGATAAGTATATGCCGCAAATACAACATCGGATTTGATTATCATGTGTACAATGAATTGCCTTTCGGACTGTATGACGATTATCCAAATGGAAAAAACGAGGAGCTTGCAAAGCTTTTCGGAGAGGTGCTGAAATAACGCCCTGTAAAGATCCGTAAACAATTCAAACGAAAACGAGTTTAATTCTAATTTTAGTATAACGCAATATTTGCCGTTTATGCACATTTATAAAACGAAAATAGGGCTGTTGCAAGACATCCATAAATGATGTCCGTGCAACAGCCCTTTGATGTATGCGATTATAAATCCATTAACCAAGTCTGCCTTCATCCGCAAGGTATATCTCATCTGCGGCTTTGCCTTCGGTTTCAAAGATAATGATCGTATTCATTCCCTTTTTCAGCAAAGGCGCAGGCAGATACAGCCTCTTCTGAGGACCTATATCCCAGAAACGTCCCAGATTAAATCCGTTTACAAAAGCACAGCCCTTACCAAACCCGTCCAGCTCAAGGAACGTATCACAAAGCTCATCGGCTTCAAATCCAAATCTGTAAAAAGCAGGAACGCCTGCAAAATATCCCTCATCAAAGCTTAGTTTTCCTATCTGTTCTTCATCAAGAGGGAGCGGAAAGATCTCATAGCCGAACTGTCGGTGATCGTTTATCTTAACACCGCCAGAAATGCCCTTTCTCTGATTTTCAAGACCTGTTCCAAAGTTTTCACGCCCGATATTCTCGCAAAGCAGGTCAATAATTCCGCCTGTGCGCTTTTCATTCGGCTCAAATTTTTCGTGAATATTTTCTGCAAAGGCAGTATAAACATATTCACCGTTGTGATAGCACTCTATTCTGTCGGCAGCGTTTTCCATGCGTATCTCGTTCACCGTCTCACCGTCCCTGATTTTGGTGCGGTATAAAATATATCCGTAATTCTGTCCGATCTCCTCCATTGTCAGCGGATAATTTGAACAAACAAGCTCGGAAATTTTTTCAAGGACTGAGAACAGATCAGCTTTGCCCGTGCAGGGAATTTTTCCGTAAGCCTTCCGTTTAATATTTGTTGTAAGAGGTATCTCCGCTATGTCTGTATATTTTGAGATAACGTCCCTGCAAAGCCTGTATTTTTCGGTTATCTGTCCGTCCTCCGTGAGAGGAGCGTCATAATCGTATGAGGTCACGTCCCCTGTTCTGCTTCCGCCGTTTCTGCCGCTCATAAAACCGAAATTGGTGCCGCCCTCAAACATATAGAAATTAACGCTGCCCCGTTTCAGCAGCTCGTCAAGCTCCGCCGCCGCCTTTTCGGGAGAAGTTGTGTGATGCTCATCTCCCCATGCGTCAAACCAGCCGTTCCAGAATTCCATACACATAAGGGGCTTGTCATCACCGATGAATTTTTTCATCTGACTAAACTGCCACTCTGCCCCGGAGCCGAAATTTCCCGTAGGCAGCGCACCGTCCACCATTCCCGATTTGTATATCGGCTCACTCCATGGACCGTCCGAGGTTACAAAGGGAACGGTTATACCAAGCTCTCTCATAGTATCACGGAGAAATTCAAGATACGCCTTATCGTTGCCGTAATAGCCGTACTCGTTCTCGATCTGCATTAAAATTATATTGCCGCCCCTGTCTATCTGATAAGGCACCAGCTTCGGGATAAGCTCACTGTAATAATTCTTTACAGCATTAAGATACGGTTCATAGCTGCACCGAAGCCGCATATTCCTGTCACGAAGGAGCCATGCAGGCAGACCGCCGAATTCCCATTCCGAGCAGATATAGGGTGAAGGTCGAATTATTATATAAAGTCCCAATTCCTGTGCTGTTTCGATAAATCGGCATATATCACGCATTCCCTCCCAAATAAACTGTCCCCTGTTCGGTTCGTGAAAATTCCAAGGGATATAGGTTTCAACAGTATTGCAGCCCATATTCACAAGTTTTTCAAGTCTGTCCTGCCAATATTCGGGAACGGTTCGGAAGTAATGGAATGCTCCCGAAATTATTTTAAACGGCTTTCCGTTCAGATAGAATTTATCCTTTATTTCAAACATTTCGCACCTCAATATTCTATTGCGTCAACAGTATAGGAACCGCCTATGACCTTGATCTTTACCGTGTGTTCGCCCTTGGGAACCTCCGCAGAATAGCTGCACTGTCTTGCAAGTGCTCCCCAAGGATTTTTCTTTGTTTCAAGCAATTCTCCGTCAACATAAACTTCAATATCCGCAGGGTCGGTCTGACCGATTATCGCAAAACGATCGCCCGTAAAGCTGAACTCAAAGCTCTTTTCGCCCGTATCTCCCTCGGCAATTTCCGCACGGGAAATTGTTCTGTTGAAATTAAGATAGCTGTCGGGAACGGTTCTGTACCAGTCACCGTTATAGGTAACGGACGGATCGTGATCGTCAACTCTTGTAATTGTGGGTTTGCAGCCGTCCACAGGAGATATTTTCATATTGTCAAAAATATTGTTGTAAAGACCGCTGCCGATCGAAACTCGTCCCGAATTTGCAAAAGCAATATCATCGTCAAAGGCGGTCAGCTCTGTACCGTCAAGCTCTGCGGATATATGCTTTCCTGCGGCGGTGATTCTTACCGTATGCCATACCGAACTGTCAAAGCCGTCAATTTCTCCGCTGTCTGCTGTCTGTGCATTCTTTTTAAGCTCCCATTTTCCGTTAGGATATACTCTTATGCTGTAGCCGTTTTCCGCTGACCATGAATCAAGCTCTGCTGTGAGATAGCGAACGCCAAGCGCAATATAATTATCCGCAGCACTATCCGCAAGCTTAAAATCTATTTCCGCAGAATAATTTGCCCAGCGGTCATCGCCGAGAGAGGTAATGGGATTGGGAGTACCTCTGTAACGCCAATCGGTAGGCTTGTTATCAGCATTTATCATCTGCATCAGCACCTTGTTTCCGTCAATTTCCGAAACCTCAAAGGCTCCGCCCTGATCGGTAGTGTAAAGGGGAGCGTTTCCTCTTGCAGAGAGAAATTCTTCGGAGTATTCAAAATCGTCGGAATAATTTATATCAAGGGGAATATCATCATACCTGCAGTTGTAAACGGAAGTATCTGCGGTATTGTCAAGAGTTGTAACAGTAACTATGGAATAAGGCTTTACCTCGATAGAATAGGAATATTTTCCCTCGGCTTCAACGGGACGGAAGGTGCCGATGTTCCTGAAATAATTTTCGTTGTAAGCCTGACCCTCATCGGGACCTCTTGTTTCCCAAATTGTGAACGGTGCTTCTGCCTGCTTCATATTTTCAAGGGTAAAGGTGTAATTGCGCTGCTCCTCGCTGTCGTTGCAGATGATGATAGAATAATCTCCCGTTTCCGTATCGGTAACGGCCATATAATTGTTAGTTGTCTCGGAAATGTAGTGATTTTCCTTGCCGTCACCATAGCAGGCACTGTCGATAAATCTCCAGCCGTTCTTTATAAAATGGGTGAAATGTGCGGAAGTCCATACACCGCAGTCCGCTTCATAATAACCGCTCCAAGGGTTCTGTGCATTTATCAGTGATTTTGGAAAATATTTTGCTCCCGAATAATACGCTGCCACAGCAGGCTGATACTCATACATGGTCATTCTGCCGTTGTAATAACCGTTGATGATGCGATTGCATACGTCAAGAGCACCGTTTGTGCCGTTAATGCCGCTGCCGTTGCTTTGCACCGCCAGCTTTGCAATATTCGTGGAAGCAACTCCCTCGGAATACCAGATCTCTTTGCCATAGTTTTTGTTCAGAAGCTTAGCCTTTTCGCTTGCCCAAGTGTTATAATGCTCGGCAAGAATATCAACTGCGTTTCGCAGAGCTTCGTTATCTGTCATTTCGTCCGCGATCTTCCATGAACCTATCTCATCGGAAGCAACTATCTTTATCGCACCGTAATCGTACCGCTCATCAGTTTCATTTTCCAGCCTGTCGGCAAAATATATTATCCAATCGGTGTCCACCTTTTCTGCCTCGTTAGCGTCGGCACTGATGTGGGTGAATTTCATTCCGTATGTATCGAATGCACCTTCAATAGCAGCCTTATACCATTTGTATCTTGCTTCAAAGCCTGCCTTCAGGGACTCAGCAAATGCGTCTGTTACCCACTTTGGCTCTCCCCAGCGGAGCAGATCAACGGTAATATCGGGATTTATGGAGAGAGCGTCCGCCGCAAACATAAAGCCTGCACCCCTTGTAACGTCCGCTTCTTCATCGGCTGAACGCATTATACAAGGCTCTGTACCCGATGAAGAATTAACGTCCGTGCCGAATTCGATCTTAACGTGAGTAAGACCTGCGCCGTAATCGGGCTTGAACAGCAGGTTCATTATCTCCCAATATGCATCGGGATTTTCCGTTTTGTAGTCCATAAGAAGACGTGAGGAATTGTTTCCCGTTATAACGCCCAGACCACGCCACACCGTACCCTTGTCCATATTTGTTGTGTTTCCGTCAACAGTAACAGATTTGTAAGCTGTGTTCACACTTGCAAGCGGTATTTCCTTTTCTGCTGTTGTTTCAGTTGTCTGCATAGCAGTTTCCTCCGTTTCAGCTTGATTTTTACTGTCCGTACATCCGCTTAAAGCGATGGGAATCATTGCTGTACATACTGCGGACGCTATAATTTTTTTGATATTCATAAGCGCATCTCCTTAAAAGGGTTATTTGCAATATTTTAGCTGAATTTATGGAATACTGCATTATATTATCTGCTATTTATTATAGAAAATCTGCTGTTTTTTGTTGTAAATTATCCCGATGTGTGATATGATAAAAAGGGTGATAAAATGGCAATTATAGAACACGCAGGATATTATGAAAATCCCATGTACAATGTCTGTCATACTCATACGTCATGCGAGATCATGCACATCGTAAGCGGCAAAGTGAACATTGTCACCGGAGATATTATATCTGTTCTTTCCGACGGAGATTCTGCGCTTATAAAAAGCAGACAGCTTCATGATGTAACTGTAGAAAAGGATATAGAGTACAAGCGATTTATTACAATAATAAACCCGTGGGAGCTGAAAAATCAGCTTAGCCGTCCCGATCTATTTTCAATACTGACGGACATTAGCAAGGGCGGTATCATCGTGATAAAAAATAAGCCCGAAATTCGGTCGGGCTTTGAAAAAATGGCTGATATATTTTTGTATGGCGGAAATATTTACTCGGAGCTGAGTGCGGCACTTGATATCGTGTCGGAATTTTTCGATGTTTGCAGACCACAGAATGAAAAAACTGCTAAGCGTTCGGGAAAAATTCTTTCGGAAAAGGTCAGGACGTATATTGAGCAAAATTATGCGGACAGCATAAAAATTGAGGATATTGCCGCCGATAATTTTATCAGCGAGGGTTATCTTTCTCACGCATTCAAGGCGGAAACGGGAATGTCACCCCGTGAATATCTTACCCACATACGCTGCACAAGAGCTTGTGAGCTTATACGATATACCGGCATGAAGCTGTCCGATATTGCCGCAAACACAGGATTTTGCAGTCAGAGTGACATGAGCAGAAAAATCAGAGAATGCTATGGAGTTACTCCGTCTGAAATCAGATTTGGATAACGTACTTTGTTAGGGTATCAAAGAAAATTGACAGCTTGAACCCACGATACTCGCCCATATCAAGTGTCCTACCCTGCATTTGCAGATATGAGAGATTTACGCCGTATCCTTTTTCTTTGAGCTTCTCTGTAAGATCATCAATGCTTCTCACATCATCACGCATAACCAGTTCATCAAGCTCGGCTTTCAGATTTTCTTTCCATGAATTTTTTCGCTGCCGTGACAGATAATCGCCATACTTGTGGTTGTAAGTTTTCTTCGGACGCTCGATAATGCTGATATGATTTTTGAGAGCAATTTTATCCGAAATTGCTTTGCATCGGTTCAGAGATTTTTTATCTGCTCGCCAAAGCTTTCCGTCATCATCATAAGGACATACAACGAAATGATTATGGTAATGACTTTTATCAGTGTGAGTTGAGATAAGCACCTGAAACTTATCTCCGAAAACCTCCTGCGCCCATTCCACTCCGATGCGGTGAACTTCATTTTCCGTAAGCTCGCCCGCTTTGAAGGACTGAATGTAATGGTGCAGCCGCACACGCTCTTTTCCGCCGAGAATTTCATTTTTCATAAAAAGCGACTTCTTCCAAAATCTCTGACCGCTGAAATGTTCAAAGCTCTGCTCCATTTCCTTGTATGCAATATGCGGATCAGTTGAGCAGTTTATTGATGACGTGAGCGTGTTTCTCGTCTTGTTTTCATTGGTCACATATTCAAGAAGTTTCAGTGGAGAACCATGAACGGCAATGTACTTTATGATAGGCATTTCATCACTCCAGAAGCTCATTCGGCTTCAATGGTCTGAGATATTTTTCAAAAACCTTTTCAAGACGTGCATACTGTTCTCTGACTTCCTCCACTGCCTTGGCTGTGAGCTCACCCGTTTCATTGGCTTTCTTGGCGATCTGGTTCAGCTCGTTGCCGATCATTCGGAATGGTCTTGTCACCTCACGGAGTTCGGCGAGGTCAAAGCATTTCATTTCACCCTGAACAGCGATATGACGTACATACACGGCAAATCTCATGTTCAGTTTCTCGGCTCTTTTCTTTATAACCTCATATTCATCATCATTAAGACGAATGAGGAACGTCCTGTTTCTCTTTTCTATATCTGTCATCCTTTCTAAAAAATATATACAAAGGTGTTAGGGGCAAATGCCCATAAAATGCGAAACTGCGAGGGTTCGCACGATTTGGAGATATCTCAAATCTACGCTTGCTATCTTCCAACTCCCCCGTATTTTTCAAATTCCTGCATCTGACCTCTCGGCACAAAAATCATGCGTCCTCTCATTTTCCTCAATATATGCAATCGGGTTGAATCGCCCAAACAACCCGGTTGCAACGAAAGAAAGGAGAATAAATTTACACAACAATATTACCAAAATCATGACGCACAAAACAGAAGTGCATCATCAGGAGAATCTCTGATCCGGTTGCTCATATCTCATCACACCTTTCACTTAAATGTTTTTCCCGTTCTGACGTATGCGATGAACGGAGCTTTGGGTATTCTGTATTTCTTTCCTACCCTTTGTATCGGAAACAATTCCGAATATTCATCTGCCTTTTTTCTGAGCGTTGACGGTGAGATGCCCAGAACTGCTGCCGCCTCTGATGCACTCAGAAAGTTTTTTGTTGATTTTTCTATCTCCTCTAAGCTTTTGTTCTTCAAATAATCACCTGCCTTTCTGCGGAAATATTTCTTGAATTTTGTAGTTATATATGATATAATCTATTTAACGGGCATAAGCTGCTCGACAAATCGAAATTTGAAGAGGTAATCTATGGACTATA
>UMLT01021327.1_pt1 | contig 10269 bp, 6 predicted proteins | sample 1966641 | NCBI WGS metagenome assembly UMLT01 (sample SAMEA4836208, study PRJEB28245) | human gut metagenome | biome: gut microbiome; material: fecal sample | place: Denmark | collected 2008 | reverse complement strand
GCAAGCCAGGTTCGAGATAAGCGTACGAACGGGAAATTTGACCGCCCAGCAACAGACACTCGATCCGTTCCTTGCGGATCAGTTCGCGGAGAGCCTCGCCCAGCATACGGCCTATGGTCGCAAAGGTCTCCCTGGCGGCCGGATTCCCCTCTCCGGCCATGCGGCCCAAGTCGGCCACCGTAAGCGACGGCCCGGTATCCTGTCCCGTTATCTCGCCGTAGAGTCGTAGGAATCCGCGTTTGGCGACATAATCTTCGAGGATTCCGTCGCGGAATGGTTTCTTGTAGACGGTGATCCGCGGGGAACCGGTCGGAGCGTATTGCACCTCGCCGTCGAGACAGCAGGCGAACCCGAGTCCCGTTCCGAGGGCGATGAGCGCTGCGTTGGCGAAGCCCCGGGCGTTTCCGCAGCGCATTTCGCCCAGCATCGCGGCGTTCACGTCGTGCATGAACAGAACGGGCATCGTCGGTCCCACATCCGTACGTGTGCGGAGCAGGTCGAGCAGCGATATGCCGTATATGTTCCGGAATTTGTGCGTCATCAACGGAATGCCGAGTTCGAAGTCGAAAGGCCCGGGGAAGGCGATTCCCGTGCATCCGATCCGCAGGCCTCGGTCCGCCGCGGAGCGCATGCCTCGCTCCACGGCGGCGATCAGGGCCTGTTCGATCTCTTCGCGCGGACCGTCCGACGGCATCGGTACGGAGTATTCCGTGTCCGGAACGAACCGTCCGTTTCCGTCGGCGATGACGGCTTTGAGAAACGTCCCTCCGACATCGAAAAGCAGTTTCCCGTTATTCGGCGTCGAATCCATCTTTGAGCATGGTTTTGTGCACGCAGATCGGCTCCGTGCGGAGATTCTCGATGACGTAGCGCCCCATGTCCGCGGGGACGACCACCATGTCCATGAATTCGGCGTCGAAATAGCGTTCGGGATGTTCGATCGAGCGGATTCGGATGCGTTCGCCGTCGACGAGCGTCAACACGTGGAACCTGCCGTTCGTGTTGTCCTCGACGCTTGTCTCGAATTCGAGGCGTCGCAGCGAGAAGTAGAGCATGTCGCTCTCTCCGACGATATATTCCGCCCATGTTTCGCCTTGGCGGACGATGCGAGGCTGTTGTACGATATGGTCATGTACCCACGACGCCTTGCGTTCGAATGCAAGGTTGCGTTCGCCGTGCCAGGTGTGGATCGGCCGGGGCTTGCCGTCGAGGTCGGCGCGCAAGTAATCGTAGAGTTTGTAGGTGTAGGAACCGATCGTCAGGCTGCCGATTTCCAGCACCACCTGGTTGCGGCCGGAAGAGTGGATGGTTCCGGCCGGAAGCATGACCTGCAATCCGGGTTTCGAAACCTCGTAGTTGACGTATTTCAGATAATCGACGGGCTTGTACTCCGTGTCGGCGCGTTTGATGTCCCGGATGAACTGCTCGGTGTCGGCGTCGTCGCGGAATCCGACGAACGTGCGGGCGTTGTGTCCGGCCACGACCACGTAATAGCTTTCGTCCTGACGTCCCAGCTCGTCGTAATTTTCTTGGTTGTAACGGGCTCCCGAATGTACCTGGATCGACATGTTGCCGTTGCTGTGGTAGGAGTCGTCGTAGTTGAAGCGGATCGGAAAATAACCGTGGAATTTCTTTACGCAGGCATCGCCCATGATGGCTTCGCCTTCGCGCTGTACGAAAGTAAAGAACGGGAACTCGACCCGCTCGGCACCGGCCTCGACGACGATGCTGACCTCCATCGGGATCAGGTCGAAGACCCACGCGCAGTTGCGCATGGCGTCGGGCAGGTTGCGGAGTTTCTTGACATAGGTGCCGCCCCAGACCCCTTCCAAATAGACGGGCTTGCAGCGGAACGGATAGGCGGCCAGGGCGCCGAGCATCTGTTCCATGGCATTCCGCGGCAGCAGATGTATCCGGTCGTGATGGTCGGAAGCGACATAGTAGTCGAGTACGCTCTGCTGCAAGAGTTCGCCGCGCAGGTGTACGGCCATTTCGAAATCCACGTAGTAACAACGCCGGATAACGAGGTTGGCAGGCCGGGCCGTACGGTCGCCCAGGTTGGCGTATTCGCCGCGGCGGATACGCAGGATCGATTCTTTGGGAGTGACATCGAAGTAACATTTTCTGTCGTAAAGCGGCCGCAGTCTTTCGACGAGACATCCGTATCCGTAGACGGCGATCACCTTGCCGTGGTCCGCGGATGCCTGTAATTCGGACAGCCGTCGTGCGAACCCTTCGATTTTCGCAGGGTCGAACATCGCTTCGTATCCGCTTCGGAAGATCCGGCCGTAGAGTAGCGTCGGGTCTTTCGTGCGATCCCATTCCAGATAGGGGTCGACCATTTCGTGGATCTGTTCCTCGGTTTTGTAGACCCGTGCGAAATCCATCGCTTCGAATCCGATGCCGAGGAGTCCGAGTTGCTGCGAGAGCAGGTTGATCGTTCGGGTCCAGTCGGCCGTGGTGTATCCGTCGAATGCGACGATCAGGTTGCGTTGGGGCGTCGCTTTCAATGTCTCTGCGAATTCCCGGGCGAGTCTGACTGCCGCCTGCGGAGTTCCGGCTGTGACGGATTCGATGGTCTGGGGGGCGAGTACCGGCTTATTGATCGCACGCGGATCGTCGTAAGGGTACGGATTGTACATGAAACTCATGGTATGTAAATTTTATGGGATGAATGTTTTTATTCGATAGGGCAGTAGTCGAAGTCCATCAGGGCGGCGACCTCCTTCAACTCTCGGCGGTAGTCTCCGTCGACGACCCCGAAGTGCTGTGTGCTGCCCACGCGAAAAATCTGTTCGAAGAAGCGTCCGACGGGAACGTCGGGCCGGAAAATGCTGTGCGAATAGGTAGTCAGAATATGGTCGCCCGGAAGCGACTCGGCCATTCCGCAAATGAGTTTGTAGCGTCCGTTCTCTTCGACGAGCTGGGCGAGAGTTTTCCGCCCCGGAGAGATACGATACCATGCGAACGGAGCTCCGGCGTAGCGGTAGTCGGTTTTGGCGAAGCGCACGTCGCGTGCGATGACCACATTCTCCTGCCATGAGGAGTCGTTGTGGTCGTTGGGGCCGGCGTGACCACCGGCGAAGGTTCCGAATTCGGATTCGATGTGGAAAGGTTCGAGAAAGTTTACATGACGTCCCGAGAGCAGTTTCAGGATATAGCAGATCAGTCCGGCTCCTGTGTCGGCTTCGGGGACGAGTACCGAGATGTTCTCGTTGAACCAAGGGTGATAAAAACCGGCGCGCAGTCCCACCAGCCGGAACATCGCCTGGTCGATGTCATTGAAGACCAAAATGTCGGAATCGGACATGCGAGCCATCTCCGCCAGTCCGATCGAGGCGCGAACCGAAGCCCGGAATTTTTCGGGATCGACGTCGTCCATCATCCGGTATCGGGCCGTCAACTCGTCGCAATATGCGTTCAGTACGGTGTCGTTCACGCCGTCGATGACCTCGCCGTAGGTCGAATAGGGGAGGAAATGGATCTCCGGACCGATTTTCGTGAAGAGCGCGTAGGGATCGAAATAGGTGGACCACATCGCCTCGTTGTAATTGGCCAGCAGTCCGAGATTCGATTGCCGCAGCAGGCTGCGTACGCGGGCGGCGGAGGCGAATGTCCGGATGCGTCCGGTCACCTCCTCCCGCGATCCCATGACGATGCGGACGTGTTTTCTGCCGACACGAGGAAGCGATCCCGACCCTTCGAGCGATCCGACGAGCGTTCCGGAGCAGAGATACTCGATGAAGTCGTCCTCGTCGAGCGTGTCGCGGAAGGCCATTCGCTCCTTGGCTACGTTGACGAAGATCATCGGCACCTCGGGCATGTCGCGCAGGAAACGTATCCATGCGAAATCTTCCGACCAGGAGAGGAACTCGGCGATGATGAAGTCCGCCTTTTCCAGATAGAATCGTTCCATGGCACGGACTGCATCCTCCCGTTCGTAGACGATCCCCGGGAAGATGACGTCGAGAAAGTCGAGTGTCCCGAGAATTTCCTCGACCTGCATGGCTTTGCGTTCTCCGTAGGTGCCGTGCGGCAGCCCTTCCCCCAGATTCTTGAATCGGGGCGATGCGATCAGGAGCAGCCCTGCTTTCGCCTTTCTGTTTTTCTGTTTGCTATACATTGTTTATGCGATTATAGTTTTTCATGTAGAACCGTTTGCTGCCCGCAAGCATCAGCACGCCGCATACGAGCCATACGCCGGCCAGCATCGTAATGCCGGAAGAGAGTCCGGCCGCCTCTTTCACGGCACCCAGTATGACGGGTGCCAGCGCTCCTATGGCGAATCCGGTCATGATCATTACGCCGGACGCCGAGGAGTGGTAGCGTTCGGGAACGACGTCGTAAAGAACCGTATAGGTGTTGGCGTCGAAGAATGCCCGGGCGAAGCCGAATCCTGCGAAGCCGAGATAGATGATCCACAGCGTCGAAGAGTGTCCCATCATCACGATGAACGGCACGGCGGCCAGCAGGCCGATGCCCTGCATGGCCATTCGGCTCGCAGGGTGTTTCGCGGCGATCCGGTCGGAGATGCGTCCGGCGATCAGGATTCCGACGAAGGCGAACAGATGCGTGTAGAACATCGAGTGGAAACCGGCGGCGGCCAGATCCATGTCGAAACGTTCGTAGAGATAGGTGGGCATCCAGGTCAGATATCCCGTCAGCACGAAGATCAGTCCGGAGAAACTGAGCGTCAGAATGAGTGCCGTCGGAGTCGTGAAAACGATACGGAATCCTTCGGCGAAACGGGGTTTCTGCTCGTTCCCCCCCCCTCTTTCTGTCGACTCGGTCGCAGGATGTTTGCGGTCGCGCAAGTGTCCGGCCATGATTATGCCGTGGAGAACCCCGATGGCGCCGAAGATGTAGAAGGCGTTGCGCCAGCCCCAGAGTTCGCCGACGACGCCGGCGGCATACCCGCTGAGGATGATCCCGACATAATAAGCCGTCTGGTGGATCGACATGGCGAAGGCTCGCGTCCGGTCGTGGTAATCGGCGATGAGCGAGTAGTTCGCAGGCCCGAAGAAGGCTTCGCCGCCGCCCGTTGCGATGCTGCGCATCACGACCAGCATCAGGAATCCGTTGCAGAGTCCCGTGAACATGGTGGCGATGCTCCAGAAGAGGACGCTCGCCGTCACGATCCACTTGCGGCTGAAACGGTCGCCGATAAATCCTCCGATCGGGACCAGCACGGCATAGAACAGGTTGAAAACCGTGGCGATCGTACCGACGGCCACATCGCTCAGCCCCAAGTCCTCGCGGATGAGCGGAAGCACCACGTTGAATACCTGTCTGTCTGCCTGATTGAGCAGGTAGGCGACCCACAGCAGGGCCAGCACCTCCCATTTGTATCCTTTACGGACTTTGTCGTATCCTGTCATAAACTTGAAACGCTTTTGTCTCGGTTCGGGAAATAGTCGTCAGAAATGCATGTCCCGGGTCGATCCGGAAATCTGGCGTTCGCGTGTTTGCGTCCCTTCGGGCAGGGCGCTCCGTTCGAGAATCACTACGGGAGAATCCCATACGGGAAGTCCCGTGAATTTCATGCGCCCGTCGCCGGAATGCCCGTGATATTTCGGTAGAGCGTAGATCCGGCCCGTGATCATCTCGATTAGTACGGGATCTTTCAGCGAGAGTCCTTCGATCCAAAGTTCGATCGGCTCGAAAGCCAGGTTGTCCGAAGGAATGCGGTCGTTCTGCCAGACGACGGCGCCGACGAGCGTTCCGTCCTTCTGACGTTCGATGCCTGCGACCGTGAGTCGTCGCGGCGTGTTGCTCTCGTGGTTCAGGTGCCCTGCGGAACGGAGTTCGGGGCGGAAGAGATTGACCATATGCTGCACGGTATGGAACGACGGCCGTTTGTAAACCACCTCCTTGAAAAGATTTGTCCGCAACAGCCCGAACGACTGCTGCATGTTGGGATATTGCAGGTCGACGAAGGTGAAGATCGACGAGCGGATGCCCATCATCCAGTCGTTGGCCATGCGGCGTGCGACCCATTTGGCCTGGCTGTATTCGTTCCATTCGTAGTAACGCAGGGCATGTGCCCATTCGAGCGTCGCGGGACATCCCGATTCTCCCTGGAAGAGCCGGATGTCGGGATCGTAGGATTTCACCAATCGGGCCAATGCTTCGATGCCGGGAGTAGCGTCGTCGGGATTTTCGTGGTAAGGATGGAAACTCACATAATCGATCATGCCGAGCTGCCCTCGCTCGCGAAGCAGGTCGAGCACGTGTTCGGTATAGCCTAACGGCATACGGGAAAGCCCCATGCCGATAATGACGGCGTCGGGCTGCACTCGGCGGATCGTTTCAACGGTATGCGACAACAGCGAGGCATAGGCATCGTAGTTCGTGCGGTTCTCGCCGAGATTGGGCTCGTTCCAGATTTCCCATTCGTGTACCTTGTCCTGGTAACGGGCGACGATCGTCTCGACGAATTTCAGCCAGGCTTTCATGGTCGGTTCGTCGGTAAAAATTTTCGACCCGAGACCTTTTTCAGCGCCGTACAGGGGATTGCCGTATCCGAGGTTGATCCAGGGCTGTACCCCCTCTTCCAGCATTCCGTCGACGATATGGTCGATCCACGCGAAGTCGTAGCGCCCTTTCTGCTTTTCGCAGCGGGCCCAGCCGCTCTGAATACGTGCCGAAGTTACTCCCAATTCGCTCAGATAAGGTTTGTAGCTGTCGAAATCGGCGTAGTCCCGGTCGAGCGTCTCGCAACCGACCGACCAGTCGGAAGCCCCCAATTCGTGCGTCGTGCGTGTCGGCAATGTACCGATCAGTTCCAGTTCGGGGCCGGTCGTCTGCATTTTTTTCCACGTGAGGGACCAATGCGGAGTGTCGTTTCCGGCAGATGCGGTGATCGCCAGACAGGTCATTGCTGCGGTCATGCTGATAAGTTTGCTCATTTGTCGTAGTTTTTGAGTTACAATTCAGGTTATTTTTTATTACTTTTGTACCAAAGTATAGCACACTCAACCCAACATAGGCGTCATTAGCTTTGATTTATGTGTGTTGTAGTGTGGTGCAAATATACTCCATTTGTCGTGAAAAACAAAAAAAACAGTTATTTTTTATAATCCGGATATGGCATATACCATAAAAATAGACCTGAAATCGCAGACACCCGTCTACAAACAGCTCATCAACAGTGTCGAAACGGCTATCCACAACGGCGAGTACAGATACGGAGACCTGCTGCCGTCGATGAACGAACTTTCGCTTCAACTGGGGATATCGAAGGAAACGGTCAAGAAAGCCTATTCGCTCATGCGCGACAGGGGAGTTATCAGTGCCACGCAGGGAAAGGGCTTTTACGTTTCATCCGAAAACAGCGGGCAAAATCCCAAGATACTGGTGTTGTTCGACAAATTGAGCACCTACAAGCAGGTGCTGTTCAGCTCGTTCTCCTCGACGATCGGAACACGGGGGGAGATCACTATCCGTTTGCACAACCAGCAGATCGACCTGCTCGAATACTATATCGACGAAAACCTCGACCAGTTCGATTATTATGTCGTCACCCCGCACTTTCCGCTCGACGAATCCACGCAGCGGCGTGCGGTCAAGGCGCTGATGCGGATTCCGAACCGCAAGCTCATCCTGCTCGACCGGTGCCTCGATTCGCTTCCCGGCAACTACGGTGTCGTATATCAGGACTTTACCAATGACGTCTACGAAGGGCTGATGCAGGCGCTGAAAAAACTCCGGAAACAGAACAGGCTCAATATCATCACCGAAGCGTCGAGTCTCTATTATACGTTCATTCGCGAGGGGGCGGAACGGTTTTGCTCCGATCACGGCATTCCGTGCGAGTTCTATCAGGCCGTAACCCCCGATATCGTCCGTCCCCAGGAAGTCTACCTCATCCTCAACGGACAGCTCGATACGGAGCTCATTGATCTGGCGCGTGCCGCGAAGGAGAAGAAACTCAAAGCCGGACGCGATATCGGTTTCATCTCCTACAACGAATCGCCGATCAACGAGATCGTATTGAACGGACTGACTACCATTTCCACCGATTTCCGGCAAATGGGAAGTGTAGCGGCGCGAATGATTCTCGACAAACAACTTCGCAAGGTGAAATGCGATTTTAGAATGACGCGGCGCAGCACGTTCTGATAGACTGCAACAGCCCGCGATAGAACGATACGGTTGCAGAATAGATATTGCGCAGATCGTCCCGTATCCGGTTCAGTAGCCGGAGTCCGTCTGACGGACTCCGGCTTTTTTTACCGATTTCGGTATCGGAAAACTTGCTTTTTGAAAAATATCCGATTATATTTGCACCACACAACACTAAACTATTGTTATTTATGAATTCTGTCTTTACGTGTCTGGCTGGTCCTATGTCGTTCGTATTGCTTTTGTTTGCGGAGCATGCGATGGCCAAGGAACCGGTATGCGGACGTGTCCTCTGCGGCGGGCGCGGCGTCCCGGGCGTGGTCGTCACCGACGGGGAAAGGTTCACGCAAACCGATTCGCACGGAGCCTATCGACTCGTATGCGGAGAGAATGCCATGCATGTATATATCTCCATTCCGGCAGGCTACACGGTTCCGGTCGCGGAGAGCGTTCCGATGTTTTGGATTCGGGTGGACACGCTTGCCGTGCGTGAGGGGATCGATTTTACGCTGCTCCGCGAGCCGGATAAAGGGCGCCGGCACCGTTTCGTCGCGATGGGAGACCCGCAGGTGCGCAACCGTCGGGAACTGTCGCAGCTCGATTCGCTGCTCGCCGCGTTGAAACGGACCGTGGCGCAACTTCCGGCGTCGTCCGAAATTCCGGTGCTTGTCGCCGGCGATATCGTTTTCAACCGTCCGAAGATGCACCTGCCGAGCAAGAAGAGTTTTGCGGCACTCGGCCGGCCGGTCTTCTACGCCATCGGCAACCATGACCACGGCCCGATCCGCGACAGCGAAACCCCTGCCAACGAGGAGCCCGCCACACGTCGATTTCGGGAGCATTACGGGCCGACGTATTATTCGTTCAACCGAGGGCGCGTACATTACATCGTACTGGATAACATCCGTTTTCGGGGCGGAAAACGCGATGCTTACGACATCGGTTTCGGTGAGGAGCAGCTCGCATGGGTCGAGCGCGACCTCTCCTACGTCCCGAAAAAACGCGCCGTTGTCGTTCTGGTACACGCTCCCCTGCAAAGCCGGCAATTCCCCGATCCGGAGCATTACGGCGACAGTTCCGCCCTGCTGGCGCTGTTGGACGGATATGCCCGCGTGCAGATCATCTCCGGACATACGCACTGCAACAGCGTGGCGACTCCTTCGCGTCGAGTGACCGAGCACACCGTAGGAGCTGCCTGCGGCGGTTTCTGGGAGGGGCCGGTCTGTCTGGACGGCACTCCGCTCGGATACAAACTCTTCGAGGTGCGGGGACGCCGGTTCCGCTGGCGCTACGTCGCCGCAGCCGCACCCGAACGTCTTTTCAGCGTTTATCCGCCCGATACGTCGCGTTGCGGGGCTTCGCGCCCCGCATCGGAGCTGCTCGTCAATGTTTGGGACTGGGACCCGCAGTGGCGCGTAGAGTATTCCGAGGACGGGGGCCGCACGTTCCGCCCGATGAAACGCTGCGGGTACGACGATCCCCGTGCGCTCGATCCCGTAGCATGCGAATATTTCGGTACGGCAGGGAGTCCGCGGATTGCCGCCCGTCCCTGGATCAAGGCCAGAGTGACGGATCATCTGTTCCGTTGCACTCCCCGCTCGGAACGGGTTACGATCCGTGTGGTGTCGCGTTTCGGGGAGACCCGGACGCAGCAGGTCGATCTTTGACAAGAAAAAAGACCGTCCCGAAGGACGGTCCCGTGAGGCCGGAGATCGCGGACGATTACTTTCCGGCAGGCATCAGCGGAGCGTAGTCGGTCAATTCCACGACCCGCACCGCACGCATTTGTTTGTCGATCCGGATTCCGCTCTTGGCCTCGAGCTGCGCGATTTCGCGTTCGTAGACGCTGCGGATTCTGTCCCGCGCTTCGGCGGGATTGCCGCGCCAGAACTTTTTGGCCGCCTGCGTCTCCTGCTCGATGACGAAGAAGGCGTTATTGACATATTTCAGCTCCATATAGGTGAGTTGGAGCTGCTTCGAAACGATCTTCTTGGCTTCGCGCCCGCGGGCGTAGGCTGCCGGAAGCGCTTCGTAACGATAGTATTGGAGCAGTTGCTCTTCGGTGAGAATCTCGCGCAGGGCGTTATCGCGCATCCGTTCGAGTTCCGTCTCGCTGGCGGGGGCGAGCACTCCGCCGTCGCAACG
>UMLT01059061.1_pt1 | contig 10271 bp, 8 predicted proteins | sample 1966641 | NCBI WGS metagenome assembly UMLT01 (sample SAMEA4836208, study PRJEB28245) | human gut metagenome | biome: gut microbiome; material: fecal sample | place: Denmark | collected 2008 | reverse complement strand
ACCCAATTCACAAAATCATTTCTATGGAGATTTATACTAGATATAATTCTACTTGGAATTTTCGTAAGACTTTTGCAGAACATTATCTTGGCGATTCTGTCAAGAAGTATGGAAACTTATTCGACACCGTTCCTTATTTTTGAAGCGGTTGTCGTATCAGTAATCAGTATGCTATTTATCTGTTTTATTACATATTGGAATATCAGCGTTATTTCAAACAAATGGAGAGCTATGAAGCTTTGAGGGGTTTATAAGTTTCATTGATAAGTGGATAGAGAAAATGACCAGATTGGTGATTGCGTGAAAAATGCAGGATAGTTGTAAATATGTTGAATTATCGATACTACGAAAAAGACCGAGTAAGATGTTCCGGTGGAACATTTTGCTCGGTCCGATTTTTATTTGACTTGAATAGTTATTATGTTGTAATATCAGACCGGAGCCGCATATACTTCGTAGATCTCGGTATAATTAGAGGTAAATATGTGAAGCTGTCCAATATCATAAATGCTTACTCCGTAGTTGCTGAAAGCTTGTGCAATGTCATCGTACGAGTAGAAAGCAACTCCTGACGACACCTCACTTGCACTAATGCAAATATCCCAGCTATATGAGTACTTGTTTTCAAGGACCAGCATAGGAGCACTGTCACCACTGTAAACCATAGCAATTTTATAGCTATCGCTTATATCCTTTAACCCGTCTGAAATCGTGAGATCTGACCAGACAGGTATGCCGCTTCCCATTTTATTTTGTAATAGTCACCAATCACATAACACCGTTATGTTTCAATATCATATAATATGCTGAAAATATAGTAAATGTATTGACATATCGAACGTTATATGCTAAGATAACAGTGTTATGTGAAGTGGAAAGCGGGGTGCAGTAATGGGTGACGAACTTGAAACAAGGGAAAAGCTGTTGGAAAGTGCAATGGCCGAGTTCTCTGAAAATGGTTATATGAAGGCTTCTCTGAGAAAAATATGCGCTGACGCAGGCGTGACGACCGGTGCGCTGTATTTCTTCTTTAAAAATAAAAATGACTTGTTCAAGGCTATTGTCGATAAGCCGCTGAAAGAGCTTTGCAGGCTTCTTACGGAGCATTATATGCAGGACGCTCAGGATATGGATAGCGATGACCCTGCGGTGCTGTCTGCTGAGTATCACATTGATACTCACACCGACCTTGACAAGCTTGTTGATTATATGTATCTCCACTATGACGTTTTTATGCTGCTGCTCACGGGTGCGCAAGGGTCTGAGTATGAAAATACTGTGGATATGATCGTGGATATGACAGAACAGGGCTTTAGGATATCAGCGGAAAAAGCTGCCGCAAAAATGCCTAACTGCCACGTTGATGAGTATATGCTTCATTGGATAACCCATATAAGTGTTGACGCCTACACTCATTTGCTAACTCACGAGAGAGATGTGGAAAAGGCAAAGCTCCATATGCGCAGAGTAATGGAGTTTCTAATAAAAATATGGTTTACAATGATAGTCGAGGATTAGAAAATTGCCGCCTTCGGGCGGTAACTTTTAGAAATCTACATAACAACGTTATGTGTGAATTTTGTATCTCAAATGTCGATGAAATGTGCAGATATGCACATTTTTATATAAAGCAAAGTTAGCTAAGTCTAACTTGCAAATGGAGGAAATGATATGTATTTGGAGATCAAAGATGTGAAGAAAAGCTACGGCAGTGACGCCAGCTATATTCAGGTGCTAAAGGGTATCACCACAAGTCTAGAAAAAGGTCAGATGTGCGTTATTCAGGGTACGAGCGGCTCTGGTAAATCCACGCTCCTTAACTGCATAGGCGGCCTTGACACTATGGATAGTGGCTCTGTTAAGGTCGACGGCAAGGAGATTTTTGGTCTTAAACCTGATAAGCTTGCCGACTACAGAAAGGAAAATCTGGGTTTTATCTTTCAGTTTTATAACCTCGTTCCAAATCTGACAGTTATGGAAAATATTCAGGTTTGTGAATATCTTTCAGATTCGCCACTGGATATGGAAGAACTTCTCACAACGTTGGGACTTTCCGAACACAGAAACAAGTTTCCGTCACAGCTTTCAGGCGGTCAGCAGCAGAGATGTGCTATAGCAAGGGCACTTATAAAAAATCCAAAGCTACTTTTGTGCGACGAGCCTACAGGCGCTCTTGACTCGAAAACTTCAAGGGATATTCTCATTCTGTTGGAGAAGATAAACGAAAAATATGGCACAACAATGCTTATCGTTACCCACAACAACGCTATAAAAAATATGGTGCATAAGGTAATAATCGTTAAGGACGGACTTATCAAAAAGGATTATCTTAACGAAACACGCATACCTGCCGCAGAGTTGGAGGACTTGTAATGAACAGGGTACTCAGAAAAAGACTCAGACGTGAGCTTAAAACAAATTTCGCACGTTATCTTGCGCTTGTATTGCTTATCGTAATGGGAATGTACATAATAGTTTCCGTGGTTGCAAGTGCAGACACTATCATCGACGGAACTGCCGAACATGGTAAGCAAAACAAGGTCGAGGACGGACAGTTCGGCGTTTTTATTCCTCTTACAGACGAGCAGGAAAAGGAAATAACAGACAAAGGAATTACTCTTGAACAGCATTTCAGCATTGACGTTACCGCGAAGGACGGCTCAAAGCTTCGTGTTTTCCGTAAAAGAAATGACATTGACCTTATAGAGCTTGACAGTGGCAGACTTGCTGAGAAAAAGGGCGAAGCGGTGGTAGAAAAGCGTTACAGCGAGGAACATTCTCTGTCAGTGGGCGATAAGCTTACAGCAGGCGGTGTTGAGTTTGAGATAGTTGGAATAGGAACTACACCTGACTATGACACACCTTTTGAAAATTTCTCTGACACGGCTGTGTCAAGCAAGGGCTTCGGACTTCTTTTCGTAAGCGACGATCAGTATGACTATTTCAAAAATGACAGTGAACAGAAAGCAGAGGATCTTTGCTATGCTTACAGACTTAACGGCAAGGCAACAGATGACAAGCTTAAAGAAATGATCGAGGATTTTGACTTTGATTATAAAAAAGTCACAGACAAGTATTATCTTGAAACTATCAAGGACGTCTTGAAGCAGCGTGACGATATTTCAAATGGTATCGACAAGCTTTATGACGGCTCACAGACCCTTAAAGACGGTGTGAAAGACCTTTCTGAGGGAGCAGACGCTCTCTATGACGCAATGGGCGGACTTTACGAGGGTGCAAAGGCACTCCCAGAGGGTGCGAACGCTATCACGGCAGGAGTTAAAGCCGCATATGACGGCTCAAAAGATCTGTCAGATGGTGTAAGATCTGCATACAGCGGTGCAGAAAGCCTTGCAAATGGTATTGATAGCTTCAAAAAGCAGGCTGACGAGCTTCTTGACGAGGTTTTCACCATTGACCTTGACAACCTGACAATGTTTGTGAAAAAGGGCGACAACGTTCGTATAGCTGGTGCGGCAGGTGACGTTGTCATGAACAAATATGCAGGACTTGGTGTGGGTGTTATACTTATGGCACTTCTTACTTACGTTATCTCAGTTTTCGTCATTCATCAGATTCAGCGTGAAAGCAGTGTTATAGGTGCGCTTTATGCTCTTGGCGCAAAGAAAAAAGATCTTATACGACACTACGTAACATTGCCGACTATAGTTGCATTTGTTGGCGGAATAATCGGTGCGGTCATAGGCTTCTCACCTGTGGGAATCGATTATCAGCTTCTCGACAGCTACGCATATTCATCGCTCCCTGATTTTACCCCTGTTTATCCTTTGTATCTTATCATTTACAGCATTGTAATGCCTCCTGTTGTTTCGTTTATAGTTAATACCCTTGTGATAAACAAGCGGCTTTCTCAGACGGCTCTTTCACTTATCAGAAACGAGCAGAAAACAGGTCACTACAGCAGAGTGAAGATAAAGAGCAGGAATTTTATCCGCAGATTTCAGATACGCCAAATGCTTCGTGAAATGCGCACAGGCATAACAGTGCTTCTCAGTATGCTGTTTTCACTGTTCATTCTTATGCTTGGCGTTGATTGCTACTATCTCTGTGAGAACGTGAGAAAAGACACTATAAATGACACAAAATACGAGTATATGTACACTCTGAAATATCCAGAGGAAAGCGTTCCAGAGGGTGGCGAGGCTTGCTTTGTAAAAACGCTTTCAAAGGAACAGCTTGGCTATAACCTTGATGTCACCGTTATGGGTATGGACAGCGACAACAAGTATTATGATGTGAAAACACATAAGGGCAAGAGCTTTATAACAGTGAGTCAGTCAGTTGTGGAGCGTTACGGAGTGGCAAAGGGCGATAAGTTTATCCTGACAGACGATGCGACCTCAATGGATTACGCATTCACAGTGGAGGATATCTGCGACGAGCGTGGCGGACTTATGGTGTTCATGGATATTGACAGTATGCGTGAGCTTTTCGGTGAGAGCGACACTTACTACAACTGTTTGCTTTCAGACAAGAAACTTGACATTGACGAGGGAAGACTTTACAGCACAACAACAAAATCGGATATTGAGCGTTCAGCGGCAGTTTTCACGGACCTTATGATGTCAATGATAGTAATGCTTATTGCGGTTGCTGTAATAATTTTCTGCTCTGTGATGTTCCTTATGCTGAATGTTACAATAGAAAGGGCTTCCTTTGGAATATCTCTTGTGAAGGTGTTCGGCTATAAGACCAAGGACGTGAAAAAGCTTTACCTAAACGGAAACGCAATTATCATAACTTTGGGCGCACTTATCGAGATACCGCTTTCAAAGATGTTTATGGACAAGGTTTTCCCAGTGTTCATTCCAAACGTAACAAGCGGAATAAACCTTGCATTCCCATGGTATGCTTACGTTATAATTTTTGCAGGAGTAATGGCAACATACTTTATCATCACCTCAATTCTTGTAAGAAAGCTTGGCAAGATAACCCCTGCCGAGGTGCTTAAAAACAGAGAATGATTTCTTAATATACAAAAAAACGTACAGAGCGTAATGATGTGACCTCCAAGTTGTTAGATTTTTGGTCTAACTTCTGGAGGTCGGATCATAAAGCTTTGTACGTTTTTGATTATGCCTTATTTGTATTATTGCCTATTTTGGTTATGATAACTGCGGCAATGGTAAGGACAATATATCCTGCTGTGACCTCAAATGGAAATTTTATTATTGCCGTTTTAGGGATTATAAAAGGCAAGGTAGATATTGCACAGCATGGAGGAAAATAAAGCTTTGCTTTTCGGCAAAGAACGAATATCACAGCCGAGGATAAAACTGCACCAAATGTCAGGGTAAGCCCAAGCTTTTCAGAGATAAAAAATCTTGCCATAACGCCTGCGAACGCAGCCGCCGCCATGAGAGCAATTGCGGTGTATTTTCTTTTCATAAGCTTTGAGCCTTTGCCGCTAAGCTCAAAAAATGCAACTATAAGCGGCGGAGCGATAAAGAATATCTCGTGAAAATGCGCGGGCAATATGCAGATAACAAGCACCGTGATGACTTGTTTTGCTCTTAGTTTTAGAAGCTCTGAGCTTGGTTCAATAGGTCTATATTCATACTTTTCATGAAGTCCAAAGTATTCAAGAACTTTTTGAAAAATAAGTATAAATGCTGTCATGACCGCAACGGAAATGACGTAAACAGGGCTTTTTGTACCCATAAGTATCGGAAGTATGCAGGCGGAAACGGCAGGAACGAAGCTAGTTTTTGACAGTGTTATAACGCTCACTGCTATAAGAAGTCCCAAAGCTATACGAAGTATAAGTATCTCAGGGATAAACCGCACTATGCACACGCCTGCGACGGCGGCAGAAACTATCGCCGCAAAAAGCCGTGTTCGAGAGGTGTTCCAAGATTGCACAGGCGCAATTAGCGCACCCATTGCCACCGCCGTTATCTCAGGAAAAATTATTTCCTTTTCCCCGAAGATCTCCGCCGAGCCGACCATTATTGCTACCACAGCAAGGGATATCCCCATAGCTATATTTTGATTTTTATTCATTGCTTCACCTTGATGTTTTTTTCTTTATTATAACATAAAGGGGAGAGGTTTTCAATCGGCAGTATCAAAAATACTCGTCTGACCGTTATGTGCAACCACCATATAAATTCATGCCGTTTTTTTGCGAGAGTATACCTTTGCCGTTGTGGAGTGCATAACTTTTTCCACCATGATTTGTTACTAATATCATAGCACATATGTTCTGTGATGCCGAGGCTTGAAAATCGCCGTCAAAGGTGCTATAATGGATTAAAAGCCAAAAGGAGCGTTGAAAATGAGAAATATACCTACAGATATTTACATAGAAAATGGAGCGGTAAAAAATCACGGGGGCGAAATAGCGGAACTTGGCAAAAAAGCCATGATAGTCACAGGCAGACATTCTTCTGCGGTGAATGGTTCTCTTGATGATGTCAGGGCAGTGCTTGAAAGTCAGGGCATTGGATATGTGATATATAATGATATTGAGGAAAACCCGTCTGTGGAAACTGTTTACACAGCGGCAACGGCGGCGGTAAAATACGGCGTGGATATGTTCGTGGCAGTGGGCGGCGGTTCGCCAATGGACGCAAGCAAGGCGATATCAATGCTTGCTAAGAATGGGATAGTTTGCGAAAATGCCGAGTTTTCCGAAAGCGAGAGCGTTGTAAAAGCTGAGAAGTGTGAGCTTTCAGACAGCATTGCCAAGGTGGAGGAGCTTTTGTACACTCCTGCGAAACTACCTTTTTACCCTATAGTCTGTGTGCCTACCACCTGCGGAACAGGCTCGGAGGCTACACCTTATTCTATCCTGACTTCCCACATCAAGCAGACCAAGAAATCTATTGCCCACAAAATATTCCCGTCACTTGCATTGGTTGACTACAGCTATCTTAAAACATCATCATACAGCGGCATGAAAAGCACCTGCGTTGACGCACTTGCTCACATGATAGAGTCACGGCTCAACACCAACGCAAATGCGTTCAGCCGTGCATACGCCGAGGAGGGCATGAAGCTTTGGGCAAGCTGTAAGGGCTGTCTTGAAACAGAGGAGAGATTTGCTCAAATGACCGATGATGAGTTCTCAACTTTCATGCAGGCATCAGTGCTTGCAGGCATGGCGATAGCCTACACAGGCACAAGCATACCTCACGGTCTGAGCTATACTTTGACCTATGAAAATGGCATACCCCACGGCAAGGCAGTAGGCGTTTTTCTGTCAGGCTTTTTGAAAAAATACGGTGACAGCACCGAAGCTGGATATGTTGTAAAACAACTTCTTGGCTTTGATGATCTTGACGCTTTCCGAGATTATATCAGGATGCTTTTTGGCAAGCTTGATATGTCAGAGGAGCTTTGGAAGAAGGACAGAGACGGAATACTTGCCAACCCTGCCAAGCTTAAAAATTATCCTTTTGAGCTTACGACAGATGTGCTTGACGATTACGTTAGCTATTATAACGCATAAAGAAGCTGTCAGGGCGGTGGCTCTGACAGCTTCTTTATTACATCTTCGCAAGCCTGTCTATCTCTGCAAGTTCATCTTCTGTGAAGTCAAGGCGGTCAAGACAGCCTATGTTTTCCGTTATCTGCTCAGGACGGCTTGCACCGATAAGCACAGTAGTAACAGCCTTGTTGTGAAGCACCCATGAAAGTGCCATTTGCGAAAGGGTCTGTCCCCTTGAAGCAGCGATATCATTAAGCTTGTCGAGCTTTTCTATCATTTTGTCGTTAAGCTCATTGCCTATCCATGTTTCACCTCTGCCTACCCTTGAATCTGCCGGTATGCCTTTGAGATATTTGCTTGTAAGGAAGCCCTGATACAGCGGTGAGAACACTGCAATGCCAAAGCCCTCAGAAAGTGCAAGGCTGTCAAGTTTATCGTCCTCTATCCAGCGGTTGAGTATGGAATATGAGGGCTGATTGATAATAAAAGGAGTTCTTAGCTCTCGGAAAATTTTCAGCATTTCGGCTGTGTCGGCTCTGTTGTAATTTGATATGCCAACATAAAGCGCCTTGCCCTGCCTTACTGCATTGTCAAGTGCAAGGGCAGTCTCTTCAAGAGGCGTTTCGGGATCTCTTACATGGTGATAGAAAATGTCAACATATTCAAGTCCCATTCTTTTGAGAGATTGGTCAAGGCTTGCCGTGAGATATTTTCTCGAGCCGTTTCTGTCACCGTATGGACCTGCCCACATTTCATAGCCTGCCTTGGTGGAAATGCACATCTCGTCACGGAATTCTCTCATGCCACGGTCGAGTATCCTGCCGAAGTTTTCCTCTGCCGAGCCGTTGTAGGGATTGCCATAGTTGTTTGCAAGGTCAAAATGTGTGATACCGCTGTTGAACGCAGTGTGTACCATTCTTTCCATGTTCTCAAAATTGTTTTTCAGGCTGAAATTCTGCCAAAAGCCCAAAGACAACGCAGAAAGCTTAAGCCCGCTTTTTCCACAGCGGTTGTATATCATTTTGTCATATCTTTTATCGTCAGGTATAAACATTTCAAAAAACCTCCTATATAATCGTATTAGTGCATAAATTATCCCACTTACTTTTATGATTATAGCATATTGTATTATCTATGTCAATGTGCTATAATTGAATAAGTTATATGATAAAAAATATGTGTGTAATGCACAATAAATGGAAAGATAATAATATGAGAAATGATATGAACAGAAGAATTATCGCTGCTGTATGTGCGGTAGTCATGACGGGAGCAATGCTCACAAGCTGTGCTAAAGAAACAGGGGAAAGCTCAAAAGCAGAGAGTAGTCCTGCCGAATCTCAGGCTGTGACAACAACGGCTGAGCCTGTTGTAACTCTTCCTGTCACCACAAAACAGGTGATAAACTCTGAACCTGCTACTTATGAAAGCCTGAGTGCTGACAAGGCTGAAAAAGAAAGTTTTAAGAAAAAGATACGATCAGAAAGTAAGATACCTGTTATAAGCGTTACGACTGCCCCTGACGATATGATAGCTTCAAGGGAGAAGTATACTTCCTGCGTAGTGGACGTTTTCAATTGTGATGAAAAATTGGAGATAAACGAAGCTTCAGCAGGCATAAAGGTAAGAGGAAATTCAAGCGCATATTACGGTGATGTTAGTCAGATCCTTGCAAACAAAGTGCCTTATAGGATAAAATTTGATAAAAAGACAAATATGCTTGGGCTTAATAACGGCGCAGAGTGCAAAAGCTGGGTGCTGTTGAAATCAGATTGGGATCTAATAAGAAACGATATCGCATTCCGTTTTGGCAGAACTATCATGGGTGACAGCAATTTCTGCTCAGACGGTCAGCTTGTTCACCTCTATGTGAACGAGGAGTTTCAAGGCGTTTATGAGCTTTGCGAACAGTGTCAGATAAATCCAAACAGAGTGGATATCTCCGAGCCTGAGGCGGGCTACACCGACACTGATATAGGCTATTATCTTGAGCTTGACAACTATGCAACAAGAGATGAGGATAACCATTATATAAGCATGGACTATGAAAATGCCACTGTCACCGATATAAACGGCGAAACAAGGCAGTTCGTTCCTGCGGAATATTCTATCAAGAATGACCTCTATTCGCAAAATCAGATAGACTTTATTGACAAGTATCTCAACAATCTGTTCAAGATAGTTTATGAAGCCTGCGAGAACGGCAAGTATTATAAATTTGATGAAAATTATGACCTTGTTGACTCCGATGTTACCACCGCTGAGGAAGCCGTTTCTAACGTTATGGATATAGACTCAGTGAGAGATATGTATATTCTTTATGAGATCGTACATGACTATGACTGTGGTGAGGGAAGCTTCTATATGTGCGTCGATTTTTCAAAGGACAGTAAATGTCCTAAGCTGAAATTTACTTCTCCTTGGGATTTTAACTGGGCATATAATGACAGCACTGAGAAATATTATGCTGGTGCTTTCACAGATAAGAATTTTGTGGCTAAAAAAGGCGACCGTTCAAACCCATGGTTTATCGTTCTTTGCAAGCAGGATTGGTTTATGGCTACTGCCAAGGAAAAGTGGACAGAGATGAGCCGGGAAAAGCTTTTACAGGGCTGTATAAAAACAGAACGTGAATATCTCAAAGAGTATGACGCCGACCTTAGAAAAGGCGAAGAGTGGGGTCCTGACTCTGCGGAGGATCTTTTCAATTGGATCGAAAACCGCATTTATTGGCTCAATAGTCAGTGGAAAATAAAGTTTGACGTTAGTAACAGTGCTTCTTAAATGATAAATTTTATTCAATTAAGGCAATACCGCG
>UMLT01065112.1_pt1 | contig 10321 bp, 9 predicted proteins | sample 1966641 | NCBI WGS metagenome assembly UMLT01 (sample SAMEA4836208, study PRJEB28245) | human gut metagenome | biome: gut microbiome; material: fecal sample | place: Denmark | collected 2008 | reverse complement strand
CCGCTTGATTAAGAAGTCTTTTAGAGCATACAACACCTGCCGCAAGCTTGTATTTTTTATATTGTCTCACAGCAAAATGATCTTCACCCTTTTGCTGCTCGACCCTTTCAAACGCAAGATCAACACGATTTTTGAAAGTTTCATCGTCCTCTCGTGTTTCACACTGATTGATGAGCCAAAGGAGAGTTCCGAAATTCTTTTCTTCAGCAGGAAATTCGTAGTAAATGAGTGCGATCAGCGCACAATAGAGAAGTCGTTCTGATTTTACCCAAAAATCTTCTCCGCTTTTGCTGCCGTCACCCTGAGTATTGCTGATGATCGTGTTCGCAAGATTCAGAATATCTTCCTCGTTGTGAATGTATGCGAACGGATTATAGTGCATGGATTTGTCCATGTTTATTGTATTGATGATTTTTATGCGGTATCCTGCCTTTTGAAGCATTTTTCCGCATTCAAGAACTAACGTACCTTTAGGGTCTGTCACAACATAGCTGCTGTGCATTTGCATAATGTTAGGTTTTACGAAAAATCTTGTTTTACCGCTTCCCGAACCACCTACTACAAGGATATTTTTGTTTCGTGCAAATTTAACATTAGGCACTCTGCTGTTCATAGTCAGGCTTTCGGTTTTTGTCAGGATAATATTATTTTTCGGATTTTCAGAATCCACATATGGCTCTATATCCTTTTCAGTTCCCCACCGTGCAGAACCGTATTCTTCCTTATCCCTGAAATTTTTCCTGTTTTTCTTTTTGAAATACAGAAAAACTTTAAATGCCGCTGCTGTCACAAGACCTGCCAACAGGTCTGACTTGTTCAAGCTCGGCATTGGGTCTGAAAACATGGCATTTACGGCAGTTATCATTTCAGCGGTAAGTCCATTTATTCTGTATGCACAGTAAATTTTGTTTCCTGCCCATGCAAAAATTAGCAGAGGTATAAGACCGAGCAGCGTTTTTTTGTCAAACTTGGCATTTCTTTTGATAAGATTTTTTAAGTCGGCAAGCATTTTGGCAGGAATACTGTCTTTAGGAAAAATATTCATTTTGCTGTCCTCCCCATATAAATGCTCCTATCAGTCTTTTTTGCCGCACTCTGATTGGCAAGGATTCTATACTCCATAGCCGTACAAAATGGATTGTGGTGCATTGTGAAGCATTTTGAATAGCTTTGAGCAAACAAATAAAATTTTGCTGACAAAATATTCACCTCTCAAGCTGTTTTGAGGAAAGTTGCTTTTGATGTTCTCTCTCTTTGGTTCTGCTGTGCTCATTCTCCATTTCGTGGGACGGCATTTGGATTTCAGAAACCTTTTTCTTACTGAGCAATGTTTCCTTTTTGTGTGTCTGCTTGTACGAATATTCCTTAAAAGCCTTGTGCATAGTATCCAAATCCTTGCTATGAAAGCAAACAAGGTACTGCTTTTTTCCGTTTTCCTCCTGAATACGTTTCAAGGCGTATGTAAGATTATATTTTTTGGCTATTTGTGCAAAACTGCCTATATTGCTGTCATTGACCTCAATATTGTCCACTTTGCCCGTTTGCATAAGCTTGTTAAGGCTTGTCTTTCCCTGCGGCGGTTTATTGAGGTCTTTAGTCATTTCCTCAATGGCTTTCACAAATATTTCAGGTGTAAGTTTTGCACATTCAACAATAACGCCGAAAATTTTTCGATTATCACTATCCGACATTTAAATTCCTCCATTTTTGAATCTGTAATCGAGCTTTCTGATATCATTATCAGTTTCAAAATCGTAATCGGAAAGCCAGTTCCATATACAGCTTTTCAGATATGCTTTTTGGTGCTTAATGGTGTTTTCGGCAAGAATCGTTTTCCATTTATGCTCAAAGCTTATGAACCAGTCGAAAAGCGATTTCTCCGTATCTCCGATAACATCGTTAAGGCGGTCGATTATTTCATGATATTTTACCGTCTTTCCCTGAATTTTAAGCATATCCTGTGCTGTCATTTCGGCTAATGTGGATATGACCGTATCAAGAAGCCGCTTGCTTTCAGCCTGCATTGAGGGAACATAGTAGCTATAAGCAAAGAGAAATTTCAAAGCTTCTTTCATAGCCTTTTTATCTGTTTTCAGCGAATAAGGTATCTGACATATGTCCGTTCTGCGGTCTGTTTCGTCCATTTCACGAAAATCATTTTCACTTTTGGGGATAAAATCCACTATGCGTATGTCATAGCCGATTTCATCAATGACCTCGTAAAAGGTCATTAATTTTTTCTGTTCGTCATTCTGTCTGTCAATTACTGACGGATTTGAATTTGCTTTTTCAGATAGATTGACTGAATTATCAGATAGTATTTGATTTTTTAGTACTTGATTATTTAGTATTTTATTATCATGCCGCTTTTTCAGATTTGGAAGAACCACATCTGGATTTTCCAAATCTGGACTCTTGCTTGACTTTTCCTTTTCTGATGAAGTATCAATATCCCTAAAAATAGGTTCATCGCTGAACATATACTCCCACTCCACGACCATTCCACGTTTATCTGTAATGCGATTTCTTTTAAGATAACCTAAGTCCTCAAGAGAATGCAATGCTGTTGACACCTTTGTTTCACCGTCAGGAAGTATTGAAGCCAAACCTTTAACGCTGAATTTCCAACCGTCTTTCATAGACAGCATTGTCAGAAGCAGTCCTCTTGCATTTATCCCTAACTTTTCGTCACGGATAAACGCATTATGTACGATAGTGAAATCTTCATTTATCTTTTTTTGTAAAATGGGCATATTTTACCTCCCAATGCCAATAATCTGCATATCATGTATTTTGTTCTTGTTTACCGCAAAAATGTTTGTCGGCAGCTTGAACACATAGTTTTTTTCACAAAGTTCCGACAGAGCTTTTTCAACTGTACTGCGGTTATCACTTTGAAATGTGGTACATAAATGTTCAATCGACTGGTAATCAGAACATGGGTCGTTCAGCATAACGGCAAGCAATCCCCGTGCTTCAAGTGAAAGCGTATTGTTCACAGGTGCGATGATACCTGTTTCTCTTTTTGCCTTAGTCATTTCATTTTTTCCTCCGTTCAGTTTTATAAATTTCACAAAAAAAGGACTTCCATTTCTGAAAGTCCTTTAAAAACAAAATAAACCAATCATTTTGACTGGTTTACTTGTTTATATTATACAATTTTATTTTTGCTTGACTGGTATGTTTTTGTTAGTTTATATTCTTCACAGAGTGACCTCTATGGGGCAGAGCCATCTGGTCGCTGTCCGCAGACAGCGAAATCCTTTTGCGAGCGGCTTAAATAATTAAAGCAACAGCCGACTGACTAAAAATCCCCAAAGCCGCCTGCACCATGGTTTCAAAAACGCTCAAACAAATATAATTTCTCAAATGAACCCAAAACTATTTCATGCAGGCGGCCTTAAACCAAGAGACATTCCGTTAGGAATGTCTCTTGGTTTCCGCCGTAAGGCGCAGGTACGGTCAAATATACTTTTCATTTTTATAAAGTCCGTACCATGCAAAGGAGACACCTAATGGGAGAGGGGGGAAAGTAAAACCCTACAAAAGCGGGCATTCCCCCCTCTCCCCTACGGTTTCTCCTCTGCACTTCTCTTCCCTACCCTCTCTCCCCCACCAAGCCCGCTTTTACCGTTGTGCATAATCTTTTTTTTCAGCTCCTTTATCTGGCTTTGTTTAACCTCTTTTACCGCCGCCCCGCTCATTTTCGGTCTGGCGTTTAGATATCGAGTATCTGCTGTTAGTTTTGTTTAGCTCTGCGGTGGGGATTAGTTATATTGTACGCAATATGCTTAATTGCGTTAGCCGCAAGCAAACGTAGTTTGTCAGCACCCACAAAAATACCCTGCACAGTCAGTGCAGGGTGCTTTTGTTTGTATTTATGCCGATATAACTTCAAGGAACTTATCTTCATTTACAGGCTTCGAGAAATAATATCCCTGCAAATAATCAACTCCCCTTTCGGTGAGATAATCGGTCATTTCCTTGGTTTCAACGCCCTCGGCTACTATCTTTACATTTATGGCTTTCAGCAGTCGAATAACCGAAGCAAGCAGACGCTCGGACTTTTCATTACCCTTGCCGAATGCGTCCCAGATTATGCTCTTATCCATTTTTACCAGGTCATAGCGCATCTGGTTCATCTGTGAAAGATTGGAGTAGCCTGTGCCGAAATCGTCCATTGAAAAGCTGAATCCGCTTTCCCTGAGGGCGGACACGTTTGTATCGAATGCCTCGCCCGAATCAAGTGCGGCGGTCTCGGTTATCTCCAGATTGATGAATGTGGGCGGGATATCATATTCAGCCAGTATCTTTGTGAGCCTGCCCTCCAGCTCGGGGGCGCACGCCTGTATTCCCGAAAGGTTCACCTCAATATATTCCAGCTTGTCGGTAAGTGTGCGGCGCTTGGCAAAGTCCGCCACAAGGCGCAGGGTAATGTCGCCTATATCCATTATAAGCCCCTTTTCCTCGGCAATGGGAATAAACTCCTCGGGCGAGATAAAGCCCAGGTCGCCTGTGTTTTTCATTCGCACAAGCGCTTCCGCAGACCTGAACCTGCCCTGTTCGGTGCTGTAGATGGGCTGATATACCATCTCAAATCCGTCGTTCTGCACGGCTTCGGTAAGGAGCTTATCTATCTTGTCACGGCGGACCTTCTTTTCGATAATGCTGTCGTCCAGCCTGCATATTACCTCGTCGGAGCTTTTGCCGTATTCTTTCATAAAGCGCATAAGTTCATATGCCTCGTCGGTGCCGTTGGAATATTTCCGCAGGTCGATAACGCTTATCCTGAATTCCAGCTGAGCGTCGGGGAAGCAGTAGGAGCAGAGTGCGTGGCGCAGCGATTCCAGCTTGCGGCAATCTACCTCGCAGTCGCTGTAGAAAACGGTGAATGTGTTGCTGCGGGAGTGGAAAACGCTTCCGCCCAGAACTCCGTCTATCATTTCCTTGGTGCACAGCATGGCTTTTCTGCCGTACTCATGGCCGTACATTGTGTTGATGCGCTCGTAATTTTCCAGCGTAACGTTCACTATGCTCAGGGGCTTGCGGTTGGCGTAATATTCAGCCATCTGGCGGTGAAATGCGTTTCGGTTGAAGCACATGGTCTCAGCGTCGTAATTCTCCCTCTGGTTCTCAAAGGAGAAATATACGCACAGCACCATCAGCACGCAGCCCAGTCCCGAAAGCAGTGCCGTAGGGAATATTCTCTGCACTACCAGGCTGCCCAGCCATATGAACATACCTACCTGAACGGATATTTTCTGATATGATGACAATGTGCATTTTTTGCTGTAGATTATACCGAAGGTCATCACAAGGTAGATAAGACCGCAGACATAGACCATATCCGCCATGGGACCATAGGAATATGCGCCCTTGTCGGAGGCGAAAAATTCAAGCTTGCCTGCGATGATCACTGCGGCAGCTATTGCCAGCGGAGCTATCACAGCCCCGAAAGTGCGCTTTGTAAGCCGTTCCTGGTTTCTGTTCAGGATAAGCACATACAGGAAGTTGAAGAACAGCACCATTATAACGCTGGCGATGAACAGCTGGTGCAGAAACCTGTTGAGCTGCGGGGGGACTGTATCAAGATGCGTCACCGTATAAACTGTCGAAATATCAAGCATAAGGTTGCAGACAGTGCATATAAGCATTGCACGGAATGCGCTTGTTGACATCAGCTTCAGGTGCGGGTTGCGCAGGTAATCGAAAATGATTATTATAAGCACTGCGGCAGCTGCTATCTGGAAGCGGATATTGTTGAAAAAAAGCAAAATATCACCCCATATATATCTTATGCTTGTATTATATCATATTGTGAATAAATCTTCAATCTCCTTAATTTAATTATAATCAATAAAAAAATCCCGATATTCCGCTATGTTTCGGAATATCGGGATTTTGATGTGCTATATTATGGTATTTATACTGCGGTATCTGCGGATATCTTCTGACCGAAGATGTGTTCGAGGACTGCCGAAAGGCTGCCCTCCATGTCGCCGATATCCACGAAGCATACTCTTCCAAGGATACCGTCTTCGTTTTTGAAGCATATCTCACGCCTGTCCTCACGCATTTCTCTTGTGAGGGGGTATATGTAGCAGACACTGTTCGATTTGTATATTTCAAGAAGATTATACAAATCGTAAATATCAGTCTGGAGAATACCGCAGTTTTCATCATCTGCGTTAAGCTCCTGCCACTTTGAGTCAAAAACAACTCTCATACCGTTTTCACGGCAGGTCATAACAGCCAGCGCCTGTGAGCTGTCCTTTGGCATTGGCCTGTTGAGCATCGGATAGCGCTTTTTCTGAATTTCGGCACGGAAGCGCTGATTATCCAGCATTCTTCCCAGATTATACACGGTGTAGCTGTCGAAAAGCTCGCCTGTGGGGAAGATAACGGCATATGCCATGTTTCTGCCCTTTGTCACGGTGACATATCGGCTGAGCAGGAATATTTCCGCCCAGCGCAGCGCATTTGCATAGCCCTGCATACTGCGGTCTATTACGGAAGCGGAAAAGTCCCTTTCGTAATTCTGGGAATACTCAACGCCGTCAAAGTTTGCTATAAGCGCCTCCAGCTTGTTTCTGCTTCGGGCGGAGGAGGTTATGCTCTGCAGATATTTCAGCGTTGACTTTATAAGCCTGTTTTCGGGGCGGTCAACGGTGAAAACATCGTACTGAACGTAGAATTTGTCCTTGTGGGCAAAGTTTTTGGTGGCGTGGAGAGAATATATTACCTTTCCTTTCAGGAAGCGTTCATTTTCGATGTGAGGAGCATAGCACTGCTTCAGACCGTTGTGAACTATCGCCTGAACCTCGTTAATAAAGGCAAGGATGAAAGTTTCGAATATATTCAGATTTTCGGCTGCACGGGTGTTAAGATTGTAGTTTGTAAGAGGCAGGGCTTTCATTGATTTGAGCATATTGAGCAGAACTCTTTTGTTTGAAAGATATTCGCCCTTGCGGTTCCTTGCGGCAAGCATGGGCAGGATCTCTACCTGAGTTCCGTCCTTGAAGACCATAGCACCTACGTATCCGCCTGCACGGAGGATACGTTCGCTTCCCTCTCCCTCAGCGGTGAGGATATAGCTGTTTATGCCCCTTGGGTCGGGCATTTTCTTTTCCAGCACAAAGCCTTCAAGCATATCAAAAATATGCTCAGGCAGCGGGATACCGCCCTCCCGTTCCGAAGAGCCCTCTATGGTGAAGAACTGCGTTTCACGCAGCTTGTAACGGTCTCTTTTTCCCATTTGCGGAAGCCCTCCAAATTACAGCAGCTTGCTGTAAGCATTTATGTTCCAGAAAGCGGCTTCGTTTATTTCGTATGTATCATCAACATCGAGGAAAAGCTCAACGTTTTCGCCGAAGGTCTTTTTGTAGTCGATGGCGAGAGCCTTTACAAACTGCTCCTCAGGCTCCTTGTTGTAGTCGCCCAGAACCCAGCGTATCTTCTGGTAATCGCCGTAGAAATACTCCTGGAGCAGAGGAACGATAGAGTTCTTGAAGATAGAGCCGAGGCGCTGGATAGAGGGGTCTTCCTTCAGTGACATGAAGTAGGCATGTCCGATAGTGTGCTCTCTGTCGCAGAGTATCTCAACACGCTTGTTGATAATTGTGAGCAGCTGCTCTATGCTTACGCCCTCGACATAGGTGTCGTGGAAAAGCTCGGGCTGAGGGAGCATCTCGACGAAGTCGAAACGACGGCGTATAGCAGTATCCAGCAGGGCGATGGAGCGGTCGGCGGTATTCATGGTTCCGACGATATAAACGTTGTTGGGAACGCCGAAAGGCTCCTGGGAATATGCCAGCCTTACCTTTACTTCTTCGGGCATACCGAGGCGCTTTGAAGGCTCGATAACGGTGATAAGCTCACCGAAGATCTTGGAGATATTACCACGGTTGATCTCATCTATGATGAAAACGTATCTTTCGTCGGGGTGCTCTGCGGCTTTCTGGCAGAACTCACGGAAGATACCCTTGTCAACGACATAGACCATTTCCTTTTTACGTGTACGCTCACCACGCTCGTTCATAGTTTCGAGGAAAACGGGCTTGATACCCTCGATGAATTCCTCGTATCCCATAGACTGGTGGAAGGTGGTGAATTCTATCTGACCGAAATTGTTTTTCAGCTCGTTGTAGCGGTCCAGCATGGCGTTGTAATCTTTTTTCATAACAGCTTCAACAGGAATGTTATAAATTATAGCCAGAGCATAGTTGACCGAGTTGTAAGTTTTACCTGTACCGGGAGGACCGTAAAGAATGATGTTTTTACCCATAAACATGACCATGCCTTTCACAAAAAAATACTCTTTTTTCATTATATCACATTTGCATTAAAAACGCAATATAGTTTCATGTTAAATTGTATATTCTGCACGCTTCCTGAACGAGTTCACATTATGCTTAATAACGAATACGTTTTCGTAACCGTGCAAAAAAAAGGCAGAGCATAAGCCCTGCTTAACCAAAATCAGATTACATAAAATAATATGTGTAGAACAAAAGAAAGGAGACAACAAAACGGATGTTAACATTGAAATATAAGAACTTAACATCATATATATTATAACTCATATATGCGCTTTAGTCAATATCTATATAACAACTTTTACATTTTCGTATGAATGCACAATTTAGTGCAATATTCATTATACAAAATGTACTGCAAACAAGAAGTTATACACTGAGTATCATCTGCTGCGCTGTCACAATATAAGATGCAGTTCAATCCGGCCGCATCAATTACTTTGTTGCAAGTATGATTATAACACAGGCAGGGAATAATGTCAAGGGTCGTAAACGATTGAAAAAAGAAAATATTAGATACTGATTTTGTGCAGATTTTACAGTAGGTAAACGGCCTGTTTATGCAAAGGGCATTACTCCTCGCCGAAGTCACGGTCGATGGTTATAACAAGGTAATATCTGGTGTCCTCCGAGGCGTTCATAAGCTGGGAAAGCTTCTCTTTCAGCTCGCTTTCTGAATATTTGCAGTCGTAGGGGACAACAATGTCAAAAACAAGGTTTGTGTGGGTGTCGCCGGGGACAAGGCGGAAGTCGTGTATCCTGAGCCGTGGGTCAAGCTGCGCCGCATATTCCTCAACAGCCTTGCGGGAGGCGTTTGTCTGCTCGTTATCCACATCAACAGGGTCCATATGTATGGTCATCATAATGCCAAGCTTTTTGAAAATATCACGCTCAATGCCGTCTATCACGTCGTGGGCGGCAACGAAATTCTCATCGCTGCGCACCTCCGCATGGCAGCTTGCCAGCTTCTTTCCGGGGCCGTAGTCGTGGACTACCAGGTCATGCACGCCGATTATCTTGTCGGGAGCGGTGACGATATCCTCTATCTTTTTGATAAGCTCGTGGTCGGCGGGCTTGCCGATAAGGTCATCTACAGTGTCCTTAACGATGCCGAAGCCGCCCTTGATGATGAATATTGATACCACTATGCCCATTGCACCGTCTATGGGGAGAGTGGTGAAAAGGGAGGCGGTAAGACCGATAACAGCGGCAGATGTGGCGATAACGTCGCTCCTGCTGTCCTGCGCTGTTGCCATCATCACGGGGGAGTTTATGCGCTTGCCCAGCTTTGTGTTGAAAACGGACATCCACAGCTTTACGCCTATGGACGCAAAAAGGGAGATGAGTGCTGCGGCGCTGAACTTTACCTCGTCGGGGGAGACTATCTTCCCTGCCGATGACCTGAGCAGCTCAAAGCCCACCAGAATTATGATAACGGCGATGATAAGGGAAGTGAGATATTCCGCTCTGCCGTGACCGAACGGATGATCCTTATCCGCCGGCTTTGCAGCCATTTTGCAGCCGAAAAGCGTCACCACACAGCTGGCGCTGTCCGACAGGTTGTTGAATGCGTCCGACAGCACGGATATGGAGCCTGAAAGCGTTCCCACGGCAAATTTCAGCACAAACAGGAAAATGTTGCACACAATGCCCGTTATCCCCGCCATTGTGCCGTAATTCTCACGCACCTTTATATCTTCGGTGTCGGTGTAGTTTTTTACAAAGTGCTTAACAAGAAAATCTGTCATAATATGCCTCACTTTTATGAAAAGTTAAATCATTCTTACAGTGTTTCCTATAATATTACCACAAGTAATATTTTTTTGCAATACGTTGCATTGGGCTAATCACGAAATTTACAATCTGTAACAAATAACAAATCGGTTAATTTTAGAAAAAAGTGTTGTAGCTAAAAAAAATATATGATATAATTAAATCAGTTATCCGTATCTGCAGAACTGCCGCAGAAGAAATATAAATGGCGGCACAGGCAAAAAGAGGCAGAC
>UMLT01063503.1_pt1 | contig 10327 bp, 14 predicted proteins | sample 1966641 | NCBI WGS metagenome assembly UMLT01 (sample SAMEA4836208, study PRJEB28245) | human gut metagenome | biome: gut microbiome; material: fecal sample | place: Denmark | collected 2008 | reverse complement strand
TATCATACACTTTTTTATCCATAATACAACCTCCTTATATTTCTTTTAATATGTGTAATAAAGTTATTATTATTGCAATACTTTCTTTATAATTATAAATATGATTTAATACATCTTTCATGGCTTCAATTAAGTCAGTGTTTTCTGAATAAAACCAATAATCTATATTATTTACCCTAAAGATATATTTATCATATTCATAATCAAAACCAAAATCTGTCCTGGTTTCAGTTTCTAGAACATCTAGTTCATTTTTAAATAAATCTTTCATAAAAGACTTACTATTTAATATAGGATCACAGAAATCTATTACTTCATTAATCTTAACAATTAGTTTTTCTATTGTAGATTTTAATTCTGTAAATTTAGTTATATTTTCTTCAGGAGATTTATACATTTCTACACCATTCATATCTGAAGATAGATATAAACATAAATGTTTTGATTCATCTAATTTACTTTCATATTCTGTGAATTTAATTTTTCCAGAAATTTTACCAAATCTATTTTGTTTTACACCATCTTTTTTTGGAACAAGATATATTGCATCTCCACTAGGAGAACAATCGATGTCTTCATAATAATTGTCTAGTAATCCTTCTTCTCTTATTATTCCTATGGCTTTATCAATTTTTCTTAACATAATATTTACCTCCAATTTATTTATTATTTTAATCCTTGTAAATTTAAAACAACATTTATTGAATTAATAAATCTTTCTACTTTATCTATCATATCATTTATAGCTTTTGATAGATCAATATCTTTTACTATAAATTTACACATATCATAATTTACCACAATTTCGTATTTACCATATTTAAAATCAATAGTTATATCAACATCATATCTTATCTCATTATAGAAATAAATTTCATGATATGGTTTATAATATGTGTCTTGTACGTCTATGATTTTTTTATATGGTAGCATTTTAAATTCTTTAAATTTATTTAAAATACTTTCATATACAAATTTTGTAGAAAGTAAATCATTTAATGTTCTACAATATATTTTACCTATATCACCACCAAAACCAAAAAGTGTAGGATCTCCATCTCTATATATACTAATTGATATAGTTCCTAAAATAATATCATCATATATACTTCCTTCAACATCAGGAACCAAAATTATTTTATCTCCACATGGAGACATTGATAAATGTTTTGTATAATTATCTACATTTATATTTCTAAAATTTCCTATTGTTTTACCTAATACATTCTTCCAATTTTCTTCTTCTACTTTTCTTATTTTTTTCATGAACACAACCTCCAAAATATTTTTTAAATAAGATAATTAATTATCTCATTCACTTTTATAATATATAATTGATTCAGTTATCTTTTTCACTTTCAGGAAATAACGCACTATAATGCTTAGGTTCTAATTTCATTATAGGCAACATTCCTATTTTAAATATATTATCATGTGCTAATTCTACTAAATTATGTTTTAAAACTAATTTTTTATCAGCATTTAATTCAAAATTATATCCAAGTTCACCTATTATTATTTCAGTATATTCTATCATATTATTATCCAATAATATTTTTGCATAATCAACATCATTTAAAATATAAGTAGTTGGTTTAATATTTAAAGATTCTACACATTCTTTAAAATCACCATAAACATATTCTATTTTATCTGTTGTGAATTGTTTAAAATATAAATCCATATCATATACAGGTTGATATATCTGTTTATCTGTATGGATATATATTTTTTTAACTATTTTTTGATTTATTAAATCAAATATAGTTGCTCCAAATTTAGTAAATGGAGTATCAGTATATATACTGTAAAGTTCTTTTTCAAATATTTCTAGTAATCTATCGCATTCATCAAATTTATCCTCACTTGTTGCTATATATCGTAAAGGATTTTTATATAATCTTTCAACACATAATCTCTGTATGTTTTCATGATTATGATCTACCAAATCATCTAATATTAAAATATCTCTCAATTCTTCTCTATAATCTTTTATTAATGTTTCTAATAATGTAACATATACTTGTTTTACTATATCTTGATATGTTATAAATATATGTTGATCTCGTAAAGAAAAATAATTAGTGTCCATTAATATTCAACCTCCTTTATAAAAAAATAATAGGGAGGAAAATCCTCCCTATTATTTTATAAAATATCTTGTAAATCACTTAATGATGTTGTTTGAGTTGGAGTATTTTCAGGTGGTTTACCTGATGGATTAAACGCATTTGTAAACATTGAATTACTATTTCCTGAATCTAAAGCTCCAACTTTTAATCCAGTTTTAAGTACATTAGAATATAAATTATCTCTATAATATTTATTAAGATATTTGTCTGCATGAATATCAGCTGCTTGATTTACTCTTATGAATTCTCTAAGCATTTCTTTAAAACATTCATATTCAGTTTGTACTTCATCAACACTTTCAAATTTTCCTGTTGTTGGGTCAAAGTCTTCTATTATTTGATCGTCTTTTATAAATGTGTAAGAATATCTTTGATTAGGTATTCTTGTTTCAGCATTTAATTCTCTACACACGTGTAATACTACATGAAGACTATCTTCTTTTATAACTGTACTAACAACAACCATGTTATTACTTGCTGTAGTTACTCCTACAGATTTTTCTTTATTTTCTTCTATTGCTTTATCTATTATTTTTTCTAAAGATTTTAATAAAGCTGCAACTTTGTCTACTTTCAATGCTATTGATATTTTTGTTTCATAATCATAGACTTGCTTTTCTGTAGGATTTTTTAATTTTGGATGAAGAGTTAATGTTACTTTATCATCCCAGTATCTTATTTTAAGTGTTGCTACTTCAAATCCTTTACTGTTTTTGTATTGTGGACCATCTGTATTAACACTATCATTCTTTTTCTCAATATTCCCATTATTATAATTTTCAAACATATTTTTACCTCCTAATATTCTTTTTAATATTTCTATTTATTTTCTGGATGATCTGATTCACCTTTAATTACATTCAAATTTATATCATTTTTACATTCTTTATAATTATATATTCTTCCATTCTTTTCTTTTGGTTTCATATTTAATATAGCAAATATTTCAGTTAAAGACATCGGTCTTCTTCTTTTACCATTATTATAATTTTCAAACATATTTTTACCTCCTAATATTTCTTTTTACTAATTTGTTATTCAGTTCCTAATATAATATTTAATGTTTCTATTATACTATCAGTTGAAAAAGATTCATCGTCTATAGTATAATCATTTCCTACTAATATATTATTACAAGCTTGTAATAATTCTATTTCATATTCTAATCTAGCTATAGCTAAACTTTTACCTGCCATAAAATATTTTTCTGAATAATGAATAAGAGGTGAATATTCGGAAAGTTGAATATTTGCCAATTTATCTTCAAGAAAATCTATTTTTCTAACATTTTGTGATATTACTGGAATTTTAAAAACATCATCCAATGTTTTATAGCTTTCTATTTTTTCTGCATATTGTTTTTTTAATGAATCGAATGTTGTTAACATTTTTATAAACCTCCTTAAAAAAATAAGCTGGATAAAAAAGTTTTTTATCCAGCTTTCTAAAATTTATTTAGCTTTTTTAGATTTAACCCATTCAGAAAAATCACCAGTAGAATATGTTTCTTTTTCTTTAGGTTCTTCTTCAACAATTATTTTACCTATATCATTACCAAACATATCTTCAGTCAACCAAGAATCATCATCTGATTCACTTTTAGTTAATTGTACGTCGGCATTAGTTATATCTTTAGCTAAAGTTTTTGCTATTTTATCATCGACTATTTCATTTTCTTTTTTATTTTTATTTTTAATTGGTTCTTTATTGTCTAATAGAGTACCAAATGAAAAAACGTCGTCTGGTTTATCATCACATAAATCAAATATAGATATATCTTCATCATCTGATTTGTTTCTAGAATATTTTTTATCAAATAAATCTTCTTCAAATTTATCTGGTACATATTCATTATCTACTACAATTTGATCGTCATCATAATCATCATCATCATAATCGTCATCAATGACTATTATTTCATCGTCATCGTCATAACAATCATCATCATCATAATCATCATCGATAATATTATAATCATCATCTTCATAACAACCAAATTTTCCATTACTAGTGTCTCTTTGTAAAAGGTTCATTAAATCTCCAACATAATCTTTACTCATAATTTTTACCTCCTATAATTAATTAAAGATATTATTCTTCAAAATCATTGACTATTTTTGTAACTACAAGTAATACACCTATTATTATTAAGTACATTACCATTACTAATCTAATACAATATAATGTATTCATATTTAATAACAACGATGCTATTATAGCACCTATTATTATTTTAATAGTAAGAACAAACCAGTCTTTGATTTTTATTATATATTCTTTCATATACACAATACCTCCAATATATTATTTCTTTCAAAGGTATAATATATAATTGAAAAATATATGTTTTACATCATAATATATAATTGTTAAATATAATATAAAAAATAAAGGAAATAGAATCATCTATTTCCTTTTTTTATAATTACCGTTTCGTATATCTTTAGTTCGTTTACATATTTCTTTTATTATTTCTTTTATATGTTTTTTCATTAGATAAATCCTCCTAGATTTACCCAAATCTCCCTTTTAGAAACTTATTATATTTGAATAATGCGTAGTTGTAGAATTAGTTTTTATTGTTTGAATTCCTAATGATTCTAAAGCTGAATTCATTTTACTTGTATTAGCATTCACTATACTATCATAATCTATATATGGTCTACACCATTCAGGTATTTCTTTTATTTTCTTAGGTAATGCTAATACCATTAAACCTTTCTTTTTAACTTCATCTATCTTACTTTCAAATATTCTTTCTTTTATATTCTTATATTCAACAGGATATTTATCTTTTATATCCTCTATTGTTTCTAATGTTGGTATATTCAATAATACAACATCTATTTGGTCTGGAAATTCTATCGTTTGGTCAGGATATATAACATTCCATGCATATGCTCCCCTAAATGATTGTTCTTGGAATGGTTTTTTATATGCTCCTTCTTGTTTTACTTTCATTGGACTTAAGAAAGTTTTTTCTCCTTTTTCCAAAGAATCTCTGACTTTATTTGCTAAGTCATCAACTCCATTTATTATATTTTTTATAACTATATCATCGTTTTCTTTTTCTAATATTTCACTTGCTATTAAATTAGTTATAAAATCTCTAGTAAAATCATTACATGTTGATTTAAGATGGTCTACACCTTTATTATCTAATTTTTCATATACATGACCTTCTCTTAATAATATTTTACTCATATAACGTTTCTTAGTTTCAAATAATAACATTTTAAAGAATAAGAATTCATTTTTCATATTTAAAAAATGTTTATATTCTGGTAATATACCAGAACGGTCAGCAAATTTCATTAAATGAGATGTTATTAATTTAGTTGCAATAAAACATATTGTATTTATAAATATATACACTAAATTTTTACTACCTTTATTTAATATCTCTACATCATCTCTAACTATTTCTTCTAACATAAAATCAACCCAAGGACTTAATGTTAACATATTTGAATCTGTATCAATAGTACATACTGTATCTCTAGGGTCACAATTTAATCTACCTATTCTATTAAAAGCAAAATAATTATATACTACAAAATTATTTAAATAATTCCAAAAAATTTCTAAATCTTTGTGTATATTATCTGGTATATCATTTGGATCTAAGAAATCATTTGTTTTACTAGTTAAATTAAATAACATCTTTTTAATTTTGGGTAATCTACAAAATTCATATAAATTATTTTTATAATATAATTTATTTAAATCTTGTTGATTTAATCCTTCTAAGATATGCATCATAGGATATTCATAATTTTGTCTAAAATATATAAATTTTTTTCTTAATCTATAAAACACATCTTCTATTGATTTATTATCTAAAAATGAATCATCAATTGTATATTCTTCATTAACTATATTATTTACATAAACAGCAAAATCATCATAATCTATAAACCTAACATTATCAGAAAAGAAATTTTCGAATGTACACATTGCTGTAGATATCAATGATTGTCCTGTTGCTGTTGTAGATACTGCACAATATAGATTATAGAAAAATGTTATAGGAGAACCTGCTCCACCATAATCTGAATTCATTGCACGTTTCTTTGTATTTTGACCTATATCTTTTATTTTATATTCATAAGAATTTGGGTCTAATGAATTTCTTTCATTTTTTAACTTAGTTCTTTGTTCTTTTAATCCTATTAACATGTGAATTGTAGGATTATATTCTTGATTTTGATTTTTAAATATAGTCCCATTACCTGCTATTATAAATTCATTATCTTTTATCCATTGCATTAAAGATAATGCATCTACTCGTTTTGTTTTTCTTAAATAGTTATTATCTAATGTAGCAATTGGAACTTTTATATTATCTTCTAGTATTTTTACAAGATAATCGTTTATTTGTTTATCTGTTAAGGTTGGATACGTTAATTTAACTGTCTGTTTCATCTGTGCCATCCAATCTTCTATAAAATAATTATTCATATCTACTTTCATTTTATCACCTCTTAATTTTTTGTACTAATTATTATAAAAAAATATAACCCAGTGAGAATATCACTGGGTTAATATATTATTCTAATTTACCTTCTAATTCTGCACCTTCTTTTACATAAAAGCATGGTATTGAATTATATGTTCTTTCTTTTATTTGATCTGTTGTAAACTTGAAGAAATCTATTATGACAATATCATCAAATATGATATCTGGTAATTCATCTTCTTTTACTCCGAATGTGTTTAAAATAGTACATCTTCTTCCTATTAAGTTTTGTATTTTTTTAGCTGATTCTGTTGAATCTGTTATATAAATAACTGCATTTGGACTATTCAATCTATCAATATCATTCCAAGAATTAAATATACTCATCATGAGATTCTTTTTATTTTTTGTATAATTTATTATATTAGAATAATCTTTATCTTTTAATATACTGAAGGATTTTCCATAATCCATATCATATATAGAATCTGGCTTTATTAAATTAGATTGAACAATCCAGTTTCCATTATAACTATTAGTTATATACATATCTTCTTTTTTTATCTTACATACGGATAATATTATAAATTCCATAAATTGTCCAAGACGCATTATTCCTGAGAATTCAATATATTCTGAAGTTTTTATATGTTGTAAATATAATTTATTATTAAATCTATTTATGCCTATAACTTTATATGAAACAGATATTATTTCATCTACAAGAATTATAGCATTTTCAATTATTGATTTTTGACTAGCTACGTCATTTATTATATTATTCAATAGTTTTATGCAAATTTCTTCATCAATAGCTTTTGCCATATATAATTCTGTTATTATTAAACTCATACATTTTTGATTTACAGCAGCTTGGATATCAAAACCATTTATTAGGTAATCTTTACATAATACATCAGAATATTCTATACTGCTATCTATAAGTTCTTTTAAATTTTGTTTTATCAAATCTCTTGGTAGATCTTTTTGTATATCTTTTTGTTCTCCTAACCAATCTAATATATCTTTAGAATAGTTTAATATTACCTCAGTACATTCATTTATATTTACATTCATATTTAACATTATATTTCACCTCTATCAATTATTTCGGTTACATCTGATATGATGTAACCGTTTTCATATAAATACTTATATCTAGAATCATTAAACATTAAATCTTCTGCCTTCTTAAAAGCATCTTGTTCGTTAATAGCTTCCACTTCAATTTCTTCTTTACAATCAATAAAAGCATTTGGGTCATAGTGAATTAATATTACATTATATTCTTTCATATTATTCCTCCTCCTCGTCATCATATTTATTACTTATTAGCATCATATCCATTTCTTCTATAGCATCTCTAACATGATAGATACCATTTTCATATATAGTTATCTTTTCAATTAGAGATTCATTAGCAGATGATAATTCGTCATTTTTATCTAGCAATAAACAATATTTTCTATATAAATTATCATATTTATTTTTAAGATCTTCTAATTCTTTATTTTTGTCATCTAATATAGATTCTAATACTTTTATTCCTGTTTCTGATAAATTTATTTGTGCTTGTAACTCTTTTTTTTCCTTTATATGATCTTCTATGGCTTTTTCATATATATCCCATTTAACATAATCTCTCATATTACACATAATTGTTACCTCCAATAAAGTTTTTTAATTATTTTTTTGTTAATTTTGAAATAAAAAAATATCTATAAGGTCAATCCTTATAGATATTTATCATTATTATTCGTCTATCTTAGGAACATAGTTTTCTAATGCTGCACATAACATACCTTCTTTTAACATATCTTCAGAAACAATAAATTCTTTATCTTGTTCTTCTTCTATTATTGAAATATAGGATAGATATAAAGTACACATTACTTGACACATATATTTGTCAAAATACAATGTTCCATTTTTTATTTCACCCTTAACTTTTTTTGGCTCAGTATAATAATGACCCATTAAATTGTCTTTTAAAATACCACTTACACTATAAATATAATGTTTTCTTAATCTATATTTTACAGCCTCTTTTGTCAATAATCCTTGTTTAACTAAAAAATCTACAAATGCAGAACAAACTTGTTTATTACTGTTAGGTATAAATTCTTTTACACAATCTGATATAGAATATAGCTCTTTATCATTTACTATTTTTTTACTCATAAACACAGCCTCCTTTTTAATATATACGAAATTTATAACCAGAATATACAATTATATTCTGGTTATAATATTGACAAGAGAAAAAAATAATTATGGTGATCATTTCTTTATTAAGTTGTTTATAAAAAAAATAAAAGCCATAGAATTCTATGGCTTTTATTTATGTGAATTAACCAATACCAAATATTGCATTTAGATCTCTTAATAATTCATCTTGATTGTCATTTCCTATTTCTACTGTACTACTATCTATCATATCATCTAATATATCTTTAGTTCTGCTGTATAATTCTCCATATGTTGTAGCTTTTAATATATTTTCATTTTTATCTAAGATATCTATTATTATAGATCTTAATTCTTTCTTATTTGTTTTAACACCGTAGTCATTATCATAATCATTTTTTATATCATTTACTAAGTCATCTAATTCATCTGGAGCTATGTTTAAATATACATATTCACCTTCATCTTCTGATTCTTCATTGTCATTTGAATTAGATATTTTGTCAACTGTGTTATTAAATTTAGAAGTAGCTGTATATTTATTTCTATATATTTCAACTAATTCTTTATTTTCTTTGAAAGATTTTCTAAGTATTTTTTCCATTTTAGCTTTTTCTTCTTCTGAAGATATCACTTCTAATTGTTCGTTTATTGCTTTGTCAATTATTTCTTCATCTGTCAAATCTTTAACTTCAACTTTTTCTTCTGATTCATTTTTTACTTCTTCAGATTTTACTTCTTCTTTTTCATTATTAACAGATACACTTTCTTTAGCTTTAGTTTCTTTTTCATCATTAACAGATACGCTTTCTTTAGCTTTAGTTTCTTCTTCATCAACAGGTAATATATCTGTAGCTTTTTCTTTTTCTTCTTTTGTTAATACAACTTTATTGTCTTTTTCTTCTTTGACTTCTTCAACTTCAACTGTTTCTTCTTTTGTGTTGTTATTAGTATCATCATTATCAAGTTCATATATATATAAATCTGCTATAGATTTAGCTATATCTGCTTTAGTTGAATCTAATAAATTAAATTCTTTATCCATTTCTTCTCTTTCTTTATCATTTAGTATAACACAATTTTTTATTTCTTCTTCAGTGAAACCAGCTAATTTTAATCTTCTGTATTGATTTATAATGAATGGTCTTATTTCATTATTACTAACAGCTTCACCTTTACTTAAATTTCTTAAATTTCTTTCTATTGTATTTAATATTCTCATTACTAATACCTCCATGTATTTTAAAATATATTTTATTCAAATAAGTTATAAACCATTTTATATCCTTATTCACTAATATAATATAGTAATGAAATCCTATGAATTACACAGGAACATAGAAATAAGAGATAAGGATATTCCTTTAATTATTATATTATATTAAATAATATTGAAAGCTAATAAACAAGATAATAAGATATTAATTAAAATAAAAAATGAAAGGAATGATAACATATGTTATTTGATAAAAACGGTGAAATAGTAGATAATTTTGAAAATGAAAATGAAGCTACATCTATGATAATAGAAGCTGCTATAATGGATACA
>UMLT01059247.1_pt1 | contig 10366 bp, 16 predicted proteins | sample 1966641 | NCBI WGS metagenome assembly UMLT01 (sample SAMEA4836208, study PRJEB28245) | human gut metagenome | biome: gut microbiome; material: fecal sample | place: Denmark | collected 2008 | reverse complement strand
AGCGCGCGGATAAATCCCTCTTGCAATTGTAACTTCACAAACTCTTTGCACCATTCATCGCCAAGAGATAAGTGCTCCGGCGTCAAGCAAAAATACAGTTTTACATAATGATTACAATTATCAGACGATGGCATTCAATCCCACCTTTCTAACGTCAGCGGCGCACTGCCGCTGCATTTTCGCAGCCGCTCCGGGTGGCACACAGTCTCGTGGCAATCCTTGCACACGCTGATAAGGTTGCGCTGCCGGTTACCGTCTGCATCCGTGTACCAGATATCCAACGCAAGCTTTGGCGCGCGGCGCACATGGTTGACATGGTGCACCAGCTCTGCCCGCCGGTAACGCCCGCGCTCTTTGCACAGCTGACATTCGTGCTTGTCCATGTCCAGTACTTTGTGCGATAATCGCACCCACTGCGAGGAGCAGTAAAACGGATGCACATCACCCGATGCTATCAAAGCGCAAAGCCATTTGTAAAACTTATCGGTCATTATTCCAAACTGATTTTCCCACTCATTAAATCTGGAATCATCGCGTCTCGAAGCTCAGCAAGAAGGTTGTTTTCTTCCTGATTTAAATAAAAAACGTGTTGTTTCCACATAGGAATCAAAATTGAAAAGATTGAAGAGAGAATCTCTTTATCATTCGCCTCGAATTTAATTTCGTTTTTGTTTTTTGACAATGTAATGTAAGGCTTTGATATATACTCTCCGCCCAAAATGCGAAACGTTTGATTTAAGTTTTCAGAGTCTGTTGCTTTTCCAAGCTCCGCAATTTCATACAGACCCAGCTGTTTTGCAAGAGATTCGTTAATTGTTAGCTTTACAGCTGATCGTTCACGGCTAACGCGGTTGATGTCTGCCATGATATCACTATAATTTCGATGCAAGATTTCGGTGGAAGGAAGCGGAATATATCTGCTCGGAATCCAGTTCCATTGATTTTCTGAGACATCTTCTAAAAATTTTTTTGTTGAAAAACCGGGGCATTCTGTGGGACTGGCTTTAAGCTGGCTTATTATATCATCCGAAAGAGCGTTAACTTCTTTTTTATATGTTCGATTTTGATGGCTTGCTCCGCCAAATTGCCCATTCTGAAGTCGTTCCTCTTTGTGACCACTTTTTCGCGCGTCATAAAAATCTATGCTTTCAGAATCTTTCGCGAACAGCAAAACGCAGGTCGGAATGCTTGTGGATTCAAACATTCCGTCTGGAAGCGCTATTATTTTTTTAATCAAACGATTTTGAGTTGCCCATCTTCTTTGTTCAACTTCATTATCTTTTGACAAAAAACCGCAGGGAAGTACGAATGCACATTTTCCAAATTCTGAGAGCCTATTCAATGCGGTTAAAACAAACGCCCAGTTTGCATTTGTTTCTGGCGGAATTTCGCATTTCTGAAATCTTGAATCAGCAAAAAGTGGAGGAGGCGGTTCCCATTTGATATTGTATGGAGGGTTAGATATGATTTCGTCCGCTTTAATCTCCGGCGGTGCGGTCATTGACGTTATTTCTGAAAATCGTTTTCCTTTTGTTAACTTGTAACATTCAAAAAATTCCAACGTTAATGAATTTCTGCATATTGCGTATCCTTCCATGTTTCGGACAGCCATATTAAAAAGCAAAACCGGAAAAACTCTTTTATCCAATTCTTCGCAGATGAAGATTTTGTTTTTATTTAAAGTCCACTTTGAAATCGTTAATGCTCCAGAACCTGCACACAAATCATAGCAAACCAATCCACTTGTTTCTGTTAGCGCGCTGAGCAAACGTGCAATGCTTTTAGGTGTGTAGTCTTGGCATTTTTCTTTTCTATCAGCATGATAATATTGCCAAATTTTCTGGAGGTTGTCAGTCTCCAAATCTCCATCTACCAGTTCTACATATTGAGAAAAAATCTTTTCTCTTGTGTTAGAATCGCTTAGTACAGCGGATATTCTTCCGCTGAAGTTTTCCATATCGGTTTCTAAGATTGAAAGGAATTTGTTTTTAAGCTCAAGCAATTCCATTTAAAATTCCTCCAATCCAGTATTGCTCTGTGTTTTCTATGGGAAAAATCATGACGTTTACTCCAAAAACCAAAACGTTCAATCTAAAAATTAAAACTATTTCAAGCTAAACGTTAATATAAGCAGCACTCCCAGTATACATTCAGTTTCTCGGACAACGTAAACGGGTGGAGTGCTGCTGCATCCGGAACTTTCGCCGCCAGATGCCCGGCTATCTGCGCAGCCCCCTCACAGGGTACGCAAATGGCATTCCCGGCAGGGACTGAGCCTGCAGCCTCTGGTTTTGGAGACCAGCGCTCTACCAATTGAGCTACGGGAACACATCATGCCGCGTGCAGGAATCGAACCTGCAACGGTCCGGTTATGAGCCGGATGCTCTGCCGGTTGAGCTAACGCAGCGCAAAAGAATGCCCGCCTGCAATGCACAGTGCACATCATGCATAACAGGCGGGTAAAAATATTTTCGGATAAATTGTATCAGCAGTTTTGCTAATCTGCGCGGATAACAGGCCGCGCCCCTTGCATACAACCTCGGCCTCCGATCTCTGCCCTCGGCTCACGCTTTGTGCGGCTCGCCTGAAAACCGATACTCCAGACGATGCGCACAAAATTACTTTTGAATGCTATTTGAAAAATTTCCCGGAACACAGGTGCAAGCACGCAGCTTTTTTCAATAGACCAAAACAGTTTGTTGAAAAGCTCAAACATGGTTCGCACTCCTTTCCAAGGTGTCCACAGTGGACACCCGCCGGGTTTGATTTTGTTTTGTGTGCGCCGCTGGATCTTGAAGCGGACGGCGCGGTGATCCATTGAGCACAGGAAGATTCCAAAAGCCTGTGCTATGCTTCCCGCCGGGTCTCGTCATGAGGATGCAGGTCATTCACGTTTCCGTCAATGTCTGCACTATAATTTTACCACATCAAAATGGGACATTCTGGACATTTCGACCTTTTTGTGACATTCCGACCATTTTGTGACACGGCTTTTGCGTAGCTACGCAGAGAAGTGGCACAATGTGAATTTTGTGTCAATCAGCAAAAACCGGTCATTTTGAGTACCAGACACGCCATCGTATACCCAAGAACGCCGCCCAGCACGACAGATGCCGGTGTGAACACCATAAGTATCTTCCGCACTGTCCACCCGCTTTTCCATGCCCACCGCACGGAAAGCATACACACCGGAATGCTCAGGCAAGCCATCAGTACAGTGGCTGCAAGCCAGTAAAACAAAAGCATAAGTTCACCTCATGTCAAAAGTTTCTTCTTTCGGCTCGTTGAGATCATCCGTGGAAGCACCAGCGTTTTTCATTTTAGCTCCACACCCACCACAAAACGGATCTGCGCAGCAGGAAAGGTGGTGACACGTTTTGCACCGAAACCATTCACACGTCCATCTGTCCGGGTTCAGTTCCCACTCAGACACAGGCCGCAGCGTTTCTGGGTCGATGGTGGGAAGGTTTTCGGTCTCTCTCAATACTTTCGCAAAAGAACGGATATCAGCACTCTTTTCCTTGGCTGATTCTGCAAGTTTTTTTAAGCTATTTTCCAGCTTTCCGACGCTGGCAAAGAGCATAGCTTTTTCTTTCTCATCCATTTTTATCCTCCTGTCCGGCTCTCCGGTTAAAATACACCACCGGAGAAACGCCGCGGTCATCGCAGTCCTTTTCTTTTTTTATGCAGTACCTAGTGAACGTTGACACGCATTCAAAAGAGTTTGGCTCAGTCCGCAAAGAGCACAGATAACGTGCCCTGCAAGAACTACAATTCATAAAATTACCTTCCATCCATCAATTCAACAGAAACTCAACAATTTCATTAAGAAATCGAACAATTCCATATACTGCGTGCTGAAATTTTCTTGTCAGCCTTATCGGCTGCTGATCCATAAGGGTTGTCCCATCGTCGTTGTTTCTCCACCACAGACGGCTCCACATCGGGCAACCCGGTTTTTCGCAATCGTAGTAGTGCTGAGAAAAACCAGTCCACGTTGGTTCTGCCCAATCATGGTATTTTCTGAATACGCAGCCTGCACATGGATTTTCAAGCTCTTTTTTTCTGTTTTCTTTTTTCAGTTCTTCGATCGTTATGGTTTTAACTCTTCGATTTTTACGTTCTGGGTGATTTTCAATCCAGATAGGACATGTATGGTCTTCGCATATTTGTTCAACTATCGTGTCATTCGCATAAAGCGAAGTGAGTTTTGAGCATCCATCACATACGTTGAAGTTGCTTTTGCCCATCTCGTAGTGCAGCTGGTTAAACACTTCAGCGTTCTTTTGCCCAGAACAATTTTGCGAAAAAATCTCATTTCCATATCTGGCAGCGTCTAGGTAACGCCCTATTTCAGCTTCTAACCAAGCCGCACGGACTTGATCGAAACTAATCATCCTCGATTCGAGATCGCTTGCAAGCCTTTTGAATCTTTCATCTGTTAGCTGACTACTGTTCAAAAGATCACCCCACATTCTTCTGGATCCACCGGTAAACCCTCCGGCGAATAGATTCTGCATCCACGTCAAAGCCCCGCTCGGTAAGCTCCACGGCAACGTCCTGCGGCTTTTTGCCCTCTACGCAGATCGCCGAGAGCATTGCCCGAAGCTCCGGGTCATCGCAGTCCTCCACCATGTGCACACCGATGTTGTACAGCTTGCCCTGCATCCGGTTGATGTCTTTCAGCCGCCGGATCTCCGCAGCACGCTGGTTGTAGGAGGAATCTGCGGTCCCGGTCACTGTTACATGACCGAGAACGCAGCTGTTGCCCTCGCCGTGAGAAGCTTTTACCACATCCGAGGCAGCCTGCGGACCATCTGCCTGTAAAATCTCCAACCGCTCGATGCGCTGCCGACGTTTGGCAATGTCATAGGGTATTGCATATAGACGGCGAAATTCGTGTGGCTTCATCCGGCAACCTCCCAAAATTTATTTCAGCTCAAAGTAATTTGTCAGAATATCCGTGATGCCGGAGTAGAAACCTATCCAGCCGCAGGTGAAAAAGCTGTTGTCCTGCAGGATGATGGCGTAGTCGTCACAGGTCTGGCCGGCGTCCTCTCTGGTGGTGTCTATCCGCTTCCACAGCGTGGCCCCGCCGGGCAGAGGCTGCTTGTAATACGCAAGCCGGAAACGCACATCTTTCCATTCCAGTTCCCACGCTGCATTTTCACCCAGCGTTTTCTCCGCCAGCTTGTGCAGCGTGTTATTTCCACGAATGCAGGTATTCAAGATTGCAGGACACTCTTCTTCTGCATTTCCCGTTTTTTCGAGTGCGGCTGCAGCATTCTCCGGTTCCATCCCACGGTTTTGCTCCACCTGCGCTGTCTGGATATCCGCAGTTTTGTTTTCCACAGCAATGGCAGCATCCAAAGACGACTTTTTCCGATTCTGACTGTAAATCCCGTTTTCCAGACACGCCTTCACAAATCTTGCCCATGTAAACGTAAACTCTCCATTTTTGCTGCCCCAGAATCGTATTTTGCCGTAGCTATAATCAACAAACCCATCTTTTAAGCTTTGTCCGCAAAGGTCGCCTTTTGCATCCATAAGAGCTTTCGCTGTAAATTCTTGAGCCGATTTGACCCAATCAAACGCGCAAACCTCTTTTGCGCATTCAAGAACCCATGCTGGGTACGCAGTTTTCGGTACCGTTTCCGCAGGTTCTTCTTTCTGCTCCGGTTCTTCCGGTGCAGCGCCCATAAAACGCGCATAATCCTGTGCGCTGCGGTACGCTTCCATCAAGCCGATCTCTCCGGCCTTCAAGCGCTCCTTGATGACCTCATTCTCGCAGGAGGCAATCACATTTAGCCGAGCAGCAGCGCCGGTGGACAAGCCCAGAATGCGGCAAACCTCGTCTCGCACCTTGCCTTCCAGCTGTCCGGCTGCTTTTTTCTTGGTCAGCGCATCCTTCAGTGCCTCGTATTGCGCCAGACGCTCACCGTCGGTCAGGTCGCGGGCGGTAGCGTTCGCCGTGATGAGTGCAATGCGGTCGTCAAGCTCGCCGTGGCTTTCCCGGATCAGGCAGGGGAGAGCGTCAAACCGCGAATCGCCGCACGCTGACAAGATGCCACACGCAGCCCAGCGCCGGTGCCCGCTGATCAGCATATAACGATCCTGCTCGCCCTCTACCGGGATGACTTCCAGCGGCTGCCGGAGGCCGTGCTGCTGGATATCGTCCTTCAGTCCATCCATGTTGCCGATGGTATAGATCTCGTCATTGTCCGGGTTCGGGATGATATTCCGGCTCGGAATCATGACCACTTGCATCTGCTGCCCCGCCGGGGTGGCCGTCTGGCTCTGGGCATTCATCAGGCTGTTTAATAATCCAGTGCTCATGTTATTCACCCTCCACGCATTTTTTTACCAGCTGCGCCAGCGCCTTATACTGAGCGCTGGTCTTGATATTCCGGCAGACCTTGTGCACCGGCAAGTGCCGTGCCTTGGCTTCCTTGACCTTCACGCTGTAATCGATGCGCAAAATGCTGTTATCCGGGTTGCGAAAGGCGGGCAGGTCCATGTTGGCAATCTCGTTGATGGTGTCCACACTGTACCTGCCACGGGTGTACTTGGTTGCCAGCACGCCCATCACTTCCAGCTGCGGGTTGTAAGCATCCCGGATGGCATCCACCTGCTCGCGGATCTCATCCATGCCGTCCATCGCCCACTCGTCGCAGTCCACCGGGATGATCACCCAGTCGGCGGCAGCCAGTGCATTGACGGTAGCCATGTCGATGTCAGGCGGGCAGTCGATAATGCAGTAATCGTAGTCGTTGTGGATGGTGTCCAGCGCCTTGCGCAGCCTGTCCCACTGCGGCCGCAGCACATCCAGCATCACGTTCTTGTTGGCAAGCAGCATCTCCATGTTGCTGGGTGCCAGATCGACGTGCTCAAAGTCCGTTTGCATGATCACATCCTGCATTTTGGCGTTCAGTGTGAGCACATCGCCCATGGTCTTGCGGCCATAAGCAAAGCGGTTGAAAAACTTGCTGGTGTTGCCCTGCTTGTCCAGATCCATCACCAGCACCCGCCGGGACCAGATCTCTGCCAGCAGGCAGGCGAGGTTGCAGGCGGTGACGGATTTCCCCACGCCGCCTTTCAGGTTGATGATTGCGATTTTTGCCATTGTTCTCATGACGATATCCCCATTCTCAGATTCTTGCGGCTTTTGCGGCCTGCTGCTGGATGCTGTCCCAGCTTTTTGCAAACCACGCAAGCCATGTTGTGCATTTCTTGTAATAATTCGGCGAGCACGCCTTACAGGAGCAGTTGCGGCAAGGGCTGCTCTTTGGGAGAGGGTAGAGCTCCTCGTTCCAGATTTCCTGCATCAGCGCCTACCTCCTCCGCCGGCTGCGATGCTGTTGCCCTTTGCCTGATAGTAATGCTCCATGGTGGTAGGAGCGTTCAGCAGCACCGCCCGTATGTAGCCCCTGATGTTGTGGACAGGCTTTGTGCTGTTGAGCAGAGCATCCAGAACGTACTCGATGTGCTGGCTGGTCAGCTTGTCCAGCCGCTTGCGGATGGACTGCGTGGTCTGCGGATACTGCCCGATAATCTGGATCGCGCCGGGGCAGCAGTACATGTCCGCAATGTTGTCCAGCAGCTCTTCCAGTTTTTCCGGTTCGTACCGGCGCTCCAGTGTGTCCAGTTCCAGCTGCTCCCGGAATCGTTCCAAGACATCCTCTCGTGCGGTATCCAATCCATCCATCGTATCCGTTCCGCGCTCCTCGCGCGGATAGATAGGTTTCCCTATAGGTTTCCCTATATATTTCCTGTCTACACTTTTTGTAGGGGTCTGGATACACTTTTTGTAGGGGTTCGGATACACTTTTTGTAGGGGTACATTTTTTGTAGGGGTACAATTTTTGTAGGGGTCTGCGCCATTCTCCGGCACCGTTTCCGGGGTTGGATTTCGGACTGCAACGTACTGGTTCACGAGGATGCCGCCCACCATGGTTTTATGCTCCTTCAGCAGTCCCTTTGCCACAAGCTCCTTGACGATGTTCCGGGCACCGTTTTCGCTCAAGCCTGTCCAGTCTGCAAGGTATCCGTACCCGCCTTTATAGACGCTCTCGCCGTCCTGAGAGAAGCCGTAGATGATGGCGTACACCGTCAACTCGTTGCCCTTCAAGCCAAGTTCTGTGCGCATCCAGCGCTGCAAGACGACATAACTGTCCTGTTTCGGTTTTGTTTTACTTTTCACGCCTTACCCCCCCTAAAACGGCAGATCGTCGTCATCGTTTATCACGGCAAAATCATCCATGCTGCCCTGCGTGTAGGCGGGCTGTGGAGCGTTCTGTGCAGCTTTGGCCTGCTTCACATGGCTTGCGGTCTGCTGCTCGTAGGAAGGCACGCTCTGACCGTCCTGACGCTTTGCGCCGGCAAAGCTTATATTATTTGCCACGACCTCCACAGCGGTGCGTTTGCTGCCCTGCTTGTCCTGATACTGCCGGGTCTGCAAGCTGCCCTCAACGGCAATCACACTGCCCTTCCTGAAGTACTTGGACACAAAATCAGCCTGCTGCCGCCATGCCACGATATCAATAAAATCTGCCTGCCGTTCCTGGCCCTGCTGCACATAGCTGCGGTCGCACGCTATGCGGAAGCTGCACACACTATGCCCCTGCGTGGTGGTGCGCAGCTCTGGATCAGCGACAAGCCTGCCCATGATTGCTACAACATTGAGCATTTCAAATAATCCTTTCCGACCACCGCCATCCACTGGCGATGACCATACACATCCTCAAAACTGCGCTGTGCCTGCTTTTTCAGGTACAGGCGCAGCTGGTGGTCAAAATGGGCGCTGTAGCCCGGCTCGTTGTGGTGCCGGTGGCAGAGATAAACTTTCAGGCCGTACTGCTCCGCCACCGGGCGCAGCGGACCGTTGAGCACATGGTGCTCCTCTAAGTCCTTAACGGTCTCAACGCCGTACTTCATCCGGCAGACGTAACACTCCCGCCGGGACTGCATGATGCTTTTAGACAAGCGACACACCATCCTTTTGTGTGCTCTCATAAGCCTCGCGGTAAGAGTGCACATTCCCGAACTGATACTTCTGACCGTTGAAAAATTTAATGGCGAAGCTATCAATAAAGCCAATCCGCTGGGCGGAGTTGATGCACTCCGCCAAGTCCCGTGCGGTGTTCCGGTCGCATCCGTGAGCCATCAGCAGCTTTATAAAACGTTTCCGTGTCATATAATCACTCCGCCTCGTCCAACATGCACATATCAAAAATTGTTTCATTGGTAAACCGTAGTGGTAGACCAAAATTACGATTTCTGAAAAAAACGCATTCTGACATCCCCGAAAAAGTAAATGCATCCTTTGCGTACTGAATGTACAATTGTGTGACAGACAAAAGTTTTGGTCAAACAGTCAAAATAAACTTCTTGTCTTTCAAGCGTTTTCCGCGTTCTAAAAGCTGGTACAGCCGCACAAGCAGCTTGTATTCGTAAGATGTTCGGTCAATCATTTTTTCGGCACCTCCTGCCACTCTTGCCAGTAGGCGGTAACATTGGGGTCGTTGACGCCCATTTCCGCCAGCCGGTCAAATATTCCGTCAATCAGCTGCCCCATCTGCTCCGTGGTAAAGGTACTGGAGCCCTGACTGCACTTGACTGTGCAGCGGTTGCCGTTCAGCAGCTCCACAACGTGCACCAGCCGGTAAGACTTGCGCAAGATGGGCACAGCACCCACCGGAACCTCCAAGTAGTCGAACGCCGCGCCGTAATGCTCCAGCATTTCGGTGTAGCAGTCCTCCGGGGTCACACCGCCGGTGCGCCCGCCGTTGTAGTGGTCTGCCATGATGGTAAGCAGCGCCCACATCATACGGTTCTGGGGAAGGGTACGGCTTTTGCGTTCGAGGTCTACCGACAAAATCAGATGCAGCGGCTTGCCGTGCGCCAGCTCGTCCAGCTTCTGCCGGATCTGTGTTTCCACGAACTCCGCAGAGTTTTCCACGACCACCCGCCGGGCGACCGGGTCATATACCACCGGCAGCTTACCGATCACGCCTCTGGCCATAAGATTTTCTTGCCCTCGCCGGTGACGAACTGCACCATGGTGATGCTGCCCGCGTCATCGTAGGCGAAGCGGTCTACCTTCAGGCTGGTCTGCAACCGACAAACGCCCTTGTCATCTTTGACGATGGGCACCTGCGTGCTTTTAAGCACGATGTCGTCCAGCTCCATCACGTCCCTGCCGACACCCCAGAAGGAGGCAGCGGACACAAAGCTGGTGACCTCCCGCATCAGAGCCGGGTCACGGCAGGGGAGGAAAAGCCCGCCCGCGTCCTTGTACACGAACTCCCGCTCCTGCGGGCAGTATACGCCCACCTGGCACCACAGCCGACCATCGGCAAAATAGCGC
>UMLT01017659.1_pt1 | contig 10466 bp, 9 predicted proteins | sample 1966641 | NCBI WGS metagenome assembly UMLT01 (sample SAMEA4836208, study PRJEB28245) | human gut metagenome | biome: gut microbiome; material: fecal sample | place: Denmark | collected 2008 | reverse complement strand
ACGGCTACGCCCCCTGCCACAATACCGACGCCGTCGTCGCGGAAACCGGATACGACCCGGAGGCCGATCTGGCCAACACCCCGGACTCCGTCTTCTGCGCCCACGGGGCGGGCTTCACTGTCAAGTGGAATCAAGTGAAGGACTACATGCACTTAGAAAGCGGTCTGAAAGAGGAAAAAGCTCCCGAAATCATCACCCGCAACGTCCGGCTGGACGATAAAGAGCTGGAAAAGATCATGGAGCGGGAGTTCGGCCCCATCCGCCGCCCCGTCTACGGCGTCTCCAACCGTCCCGCGGCTGACGATGTCGCCATCCGGACGCCCCGGCAGAAATACATCATCGTAGACGGCTACAACGTGATCTTCGCGTGGGAGGACTTGGCGGCGCAGGCCAAGGATGATCTGGACGCCGCCCGCCGCCAGCTGTGTGACCGGCTTTCCAGCTACGCGGGCTTTACCAAGTGCCGTCTGGTTGTGGTATTCGACGGCTACAAGCAGAAGGGCAACCCCGGCGAAAAGAGCCAGTTCCACAACATTCAGGTGGTCTACACCAAAGAGGGCCAGACCGCCGATGCTTACATTGAAGCGCTGGCCCACGAGATCGGCCGGGACTACGCCGTGCGGGTGGCGTCCTCCGACGGACTGGTGCAGCTGTCCTCCTTCGGAAGCGGCGTTCTGCGGATGTCCGCACGGGAGCTTCACGAGGAAGTGGAAGCGGCAAGAGCGGAGATGCGGAAGCACTACCGGAAGTAAAGTATATAAGTTCTGGTAAAGAAAGGGCTTCCATTTCAGAGGAAAATCGTGTATAATGGCAATACAACATCGCCGGGAGGCATTGCCATGCTCCAGACAACCCATTCTGACGACCCCAATGTGCAGGAAAAGATCGACAAATTAACCAAGCGTGACCGAAAGACCGAACAGTTTTTCCGCTGGGTGCTGAAGATCATGGAGTGGATCATTGCCGGGATCACCCTCATTGCGCTGGTGGGTGCGCTGGGCATTGAGGTAGTGAACATGGTCACCGAAGGGACGGCATATTTTGCCGACGTCAGCCACATGCTCCATAACCTGCTGTCCATCGTGGTGGGACTGGAATTCGTGCGGATGCTGATCGACACCACCCCCGCCAACATTCTGGAGGTGCTCACCGTAGCCATCACCCGTCACGTGATTCTGAGCCACGACGACCCCTGGAGCAATGTGGCCTGCATTGCCTGCATCGCGGGGCTGTTTGCCATCCGCCGCTTCCTTGTGCGCCGCAGTGAGCTTCGTCAGGAAATGGTGGACTCTGAATGAGAATGCAAAAACAGCCCGGCCATCTGGCTGGGCTGTTGGCAAAACGGAAAAAGCGGGGTAAATCACGCAGCAATGCAGTGATTTGCCCCGCTTGTGAATCCATTTGGCAAGCTGAAATTTATTTTTTCCTTGTAGTTATACGAAGTAACAAGCATCCTATCAAAAATCCAACGAGAGTCCCACAAGTATTCATAATCACATCATCTAACTGTGCAAACCTTCCAATAAATGTTTGCAAAAATTCTATACCAATCGAAAATACTGCTCCAAGTATAATGCCATTCCACCAATTGCTTGTGGATATTCTTAAAAATAAATACTGGCAAAAATCCATATGGAACGAATAGACATATATTCAAAATAGTTGCCGCATTAAATCCATCCTCAAATAATTTAAAACTAATATAACTATCAAGTGGTGAGGATATTCCAAAACTACCACCAATAATTCCTGTAATTTTTAATATTGATACAACTATTAGAATCCATAAGAATTGACATAACCAATTTAAAATCTTAACTTCAATTTTCTTCTTCTGGATAAATTCAATACCCACTTCGATAATCATAACACCTGCAAAAATAATAAGTGCCATTGGAAGTAATCTCACTAATATCCATATTCCAGTCCATATTTCCATTGTAATATAACTCACTATCATTCCTCCATAAATTCTTGTTTACTCAGGGCAGGCGGCTGGGAGCGGCGCATTTCACCGTTCCTTTTTGTCTTCCGCCATACTCACGCGTGGAAAGCGTCCAGCGCCAGCTTGAACGCACCGTAAGCCCCCGCGTCATTGCCAAGAGAGGCCAGGGTGAACCGGGCGCCGCTGGCGGCGTGGAATACGTACTTGTGGAAATAGGGGATAATGCCGTCGATCAGCACCTGTCCCGCCTTGCTGACGCCGCCGCCGATGACCACCACCTCCGGGTCAACGGTGGTGCATACGTCGCCAAGGAACTCGCCCATGTAGGCGTAATACCGGTCGAGAATGATGAGTGCTTCCTTGTCCCCGGCCTTGCCTGCGTCGAAGATGTCCTTGCAGGTCAGGTTTTTAAGCGTGCGCAGGGAGCTGGGCGCGTCGGTGCTGTCCAGATGGCGCTTGGCCAGACGGACGATGCCGGTGGCGGAGCAGTACTGCTCCACGCAGCCCCGCTTTCCGCAGTTGCAGGGGACAGTCTCGTCCCGGTTCAGGACGAGGTGGCCGATCTCCGCGCCGGAGCCGTGAGCGCCGTGGAGCAGCTTTCCCTCCACCACGATGCCGCCGCCCACGCCGGTGCCCAGCGTGACGAAGACCATGTTGTCACAGCCCTGTCCGCCGCCCTTCCAGAATTCGCCCAGCGCCGCCACGTTGGCGTCGTTGCCCGCCTTTACGGGGAAGCCGGTCAGCTCGGTCAGCTTCTGGGCGATGTTGAACACATCCCAGCCCAGATTGATACACCGGTTCACCACGCCCTTTGCGTTGACGGGACCGGGGACACCAATGCCGAGACCCAGAATGTCGGAATCCGCGATTTTCCGTTCGGTCAGAAAGGCCCGGACGGACGCCGCGATATCCGGCAGTATCCGGATGCCGTTTTCCGACGTATCGGTGGGAATTTCCCATTTTTCCAGCATTTTTCCGGTTTCATCAAAATAGGCGATCTTGACGGTGGTGCCGCCGAGATCGATGCCAAATCCGTATTTCATAGTCAGTTCCTCCTGCGTGATAATGAAGTTCTTTCTCCATTATACATAATTCTTGCAAAATTACCAGTGGAAAATATAAAAAAGTTTGGCACAGTTCCCATGGAAACTTTTTGTGAAGGGGCTTGCGTTTCCGGCGAATTTGCGGTAACATATGAGAGAATCACATAGATAAACGAAAGGACGTGTCCCACGACATGATTAAAGTTGATATCTCCAATGTATGGGGTCAGGTCACCCTGTCCGACCTGCTGGCCATGGAAAAGGAAGTCGCCGCCGCCCACACCACTCTGGCGGACGGCACCGGCGCAGGCAACGATTTTCTCGGCTGGCAGAACCTGCCCGTCCGGGAGGCCACGGAAGAGATCACCCGCATCCAGCGGGCGGCGGAGAAGATCCGCAGCGATTCCGACGTATTTGTGGTCATCGGCATCGGCGGCTCCTACCTCGGCCCCCGTGCCGCCATCGAGCTGCTCCAGGGTCCCAACCACAATATCGGTAAGGGCAAGGGCAACCCCCAGATCTTCTTCGCAGGCAACGGCCTGAGCACCCGTCACTGGAACGAGCTGACCCGGCTGCTGGAGGGCAAGGACTTCTCCATCGCCATCATCTCCAAGTCCGGCACCACCACCGAACCCGCCATCGCCACCCGCGCCCTGCGCTGGATGCTGGAGCGGAAGTACGGCACTGAAGGCGCCAAGAGCCGCATCTACGCCATCACCGACCCCTGCAAGGGCGCTCTGCGCCAGATGGCCACGGAAGAGGGCTGGGAAACCTTCGTCATCCCGCCTGATGTGGGCGGCCGCTACTCCGTGCTGACCCCCGTGGGTCTGCTGCCTCTGGCTGTGGCCGGCATCGACATCATGGAGATGATGAACGGTGCTGCCGACGCCAAGGAAAGCTACAATCTGCGTTCCTTCGAGAACCCCGTCTGGCAGTATGCCGCCGTGCGGAACCTGCTGTACCGCAACGGCAAGGCCATGGAAATTTTTGAGAGCTACGAGCCGGGCTTCAAGATGTTCGGCGGCTGGTGGCAGCAGCTGTTCGGCGAGTCCGAGGGCAAGGACGGAAAGGGTCTGTTCCCCGTGACCGCCGAGTTCACCGCCGACCTGCACTCTCTGGGTCAGATGATCCAGCAGGGTCAGCGGAACATTTTTGAGACCATGGTCCGCTTCGATCCTCCCGCCGCCCGGTACACCATCGGCTCCGACTGGAAGAATCTGGACGGTCTGAACTATCTGGAAGGCAAGACCCTGGACTTCGTGGACGAGAAGGCGTACCTCGGCACCGTGGCCGCCCACGTGGACGGCGGCGTGCCCGTCATCACCATGGACTGCGGCGAGCTGAACGACCGGAAGGTGGGCGAGCTGTTCTACTTCCTGGAGCTGTGCTGCGGCGTTTCCGCGTACATTCTGGATGTCAACCCCTTCAACCAGCCCGGTGTGGAGCTGTACAAGCGCAACATGTTCCAGCTTCTGGGCAAGCCCGGCTACGAGAAATAAGTTTTGCTTACATAGGGCGGGACTTCCCGCCCTATGTTTGTCTTCAAAAAACATGCCGCAGGGAGGGAACGCTTATGGGGCAGCTTGAATTATATGTGCCGAAGCTCGAAGACCTTTGGTTCTATCAGAAAATGATGTCCGACCCCGAAACCATGTCCTACAACGCGAATTGGGACGTGAACTATGACGGTTATCACCGGGATACCGGCTGTGTCGATTATCCCGATGCGGTTTTGCCTGCATGGTATGAGAATATGGTAGGACAGGAGCCGGAACGGTTCTATGCCTACATAAAGCGCAGCGCCGACGGCGCGTGGATCGGTGACGTCAATTTCCACTATAACCCCGCAAAGGACTGGTGGGACATGGGCATTGTGCTTTATGCCCCCTATCGCGGGAAGGGATATGCTGTTCCCGCGCTGAAGCTCATGCTGGAGCACGCCTTCCGGGACTGCGGCATTTCCAGAATACACAATGATTTTGAGGTCGCCCGGAATGAGATTTCCGCATGGGAGACCCACCGCCGGGCAGGCTTCCGGGAATTGGGCGTGGAGGATGGCTTTCTTCAGATGATGATCACGAAGGAAGACTATTTCGCGCGCCCGGATACGGACTAGCGCAGCCCCTTGGCTCTCCCCTTGGGAGAGCTGTCACCGCAGGTGACTGAGAGGGTGTTGCACCCTCGTTTCCCCTCTCCGTCTTCGCTTCGCTCAGACACCTCTCCCAAAGAGAGAGGCAAGGGGGTGCCGTTCATTACCCCGCAGTGCCTGTCAGCTGTCTGCTCCGCCCCACCCATTTGCCGCCCTGTGTTTTTTCCAGGAAAAACATTTGTCTAATCTGCAAATTAGTAGTTGCAAATTATCGCGATTGCTGGTAGAATGTGCATAAGCCAATATGCTGGCAAGCAAAGGAGGACTTTCCTATGATTCATGTTATTATGGGCCTGAAAGGCTCCGGCAAGACCAAGAAGCTGATCGATGCCATCAACGCGGCTGTGGCGGACGCCCACGGCGATGTCGTCTGCATTGAGTACGGCAAGAAGCTGACCTATGATGTAACCTATAAGGTTCGCCTGGTGGATTCCCGGGAATACGGCATTTCCACCCCCGATATGCTCAAGGGCTTCCTGAGCGGCCTGCACGCAGGCAATTTCGACATCACCAACGTCTTTATCGACAATCTGTACAAGACCATCGGCTGTGATAAGGCCGCGGCTGAGGAGTTCGTCTCCTGGTGCGCCAAGTTCGCCGCCGACAACAATATGGAGATCACCATGACCATCTCCGAAGACCCTGCGAACGCCTCCGAGGCTGTAAAGCAGTATCTGTAATTGGGGTACATCCGCCCCGCCGCTTGTAAAGCGGCGGGGCATTTCTTTGCGTTCAGGGCATATTGATCGGCAGAATTACTCCAGATACTTGCGTAATCGGCAAAACTCTGCTACACTATATTGTAAACGATTTTTGATTTGGAGAGAATTATGACTGCAGCTACTTTACAGGAAAACAAAATGGGCGTCATGCCCGTCGGGAAGCTGATCGCCAACATGGCGCTGCCCATGGTCATATCCATGCTGGTGCAGGCGCTTTACAACGTGGTGGACAGCATCTACGTTTCTCAGGTGTCGGAGAGCGCGGTGACGGCGCTGTCTCTGGCCTTCCCCATCCAGAACCTGCTGATCGGCTTCGCCGTGGGCATCGGCGTGGGCGTCAACTCCCTGCTTTCCAAGAGTCTGGGTGAGAAAAATCAGGAGGCCGCCAACCGCGCCGCCGGAAACGGCATCGTGCTGATGGCCATTGCCATGGTGCTGTTCGTGCTGTTCGGTCTGTTCGGCGTGCGCCCCTATTTTGCCATTCAGTCCGACAACCCGGAGACCGTGGAGGGCGGCATTGTCTACACCAGCATCTGCTGCGTGTTCAGCGTCGGCTGCTTCGCATCCATTCTGGGCGAGCGGCTGCTGCAATCCACCGGCCGGACGGTGCATACCATGATCACCCAGTCCATCGGCGCGATCATCAACATCATTCTCGACCCCATTCTCATCCACGGATGGTTCGGCCTGCCCGCCATGGGCATTGCCGGCGCGGCCATTGCCACGGTGATCGGCCAGTGGGTGTCCGGCATCATGGTCATCATTTTCAACCTGAAATTCAACCCGGAGGTACAGCTGCACAAGAAGTATCTTCCGCTGGAGGGCAAGACCGTGGCCGCCATTCTGACGGTCGGCATTCCCTCCATCGTTATGAACGGCATTGGCTCCGTGATGAATTTCGGCATCAACCAGATTTTGCAGGGCTTCGCCGAGACGGCGACCGGCGTGTTCGGCGTGTATTTCAAGCTCCAGAGCTTCTTCTTCATGCCCCTGTTCGGCCTGAACAACGCCACCATTTCCATCATCGCCTACAACTACGGTGCCCGCAAGCCCCGGCGGATCACAAAAACGTTGAAAATCTCCTGCACCGCGGCGCTGTGTCTCATGACGGTGGGACTTCTGGTGTTCCAGTTCTTCCCGGATGTGCTGCTGGGGCTGTTCAACCCCTCTCAGGCGTTTCTGGAGATCGGCCGGGTCGCTCTGCGCACCATCAGCTGGAGCTTCCCCATTGCGGCCATCTGCATTGCGCTGGGCGCCAGCTTCCAGGCGCTGGGCAACGGCATTTACTCCACCATCGTCTCCCTGTGCCGTCAGCTGGTGGTACTGCTCCCGGTGGCCTATCTGCTGAGCCTGACAGGGGAGGTGCAGAGGGTCTGGCTGGCCTTCCCCATAGCAGAGGTGGTCAGCGGCACGGTGACGTTTATCTGCTTCACCAGAATCTACCGCCAGAAGATAAAGCCGCTGTTTGAGCAGGCATGATGGGTTTGCCTGCGGGATACGGCACCTGAAGTCTGATAGAACAGGCCGGTCACCTTTTCCGGCAAATGATTTCCTGACTCATTTCCGCCATGATGCGGGCGCGGTATTATCGCTCCATAGATCACATCCATCATACCTTCACCCCCGCCGGGGACTGCCAAAGTCTGACAGTTTCCGGCGGGGGTTCCTGTTTTTCGCCCTCTCAAGGCAAAAATGTGTCCGTCTGTTTTGCGTTTCTGCGGAAAGGAAACAGCAAAAATCACTCCGTATCATACTTTGGCATGATTTACATTTTCTGGCGGTTATGTATAATAAAGATAAAATGGTGTTGGAATGCGTATGGCACGGGGTATGTCCCTTTGCCGGCGAAAAGGAGGGAGAACGTGACCGGGAATATTATCGTGAAGCCGTCTGTCCGGCAGCGGTTTGACAGCTTTATGGAGCGCGGGCGCGTCCTCTTTTTCAGCGCGCCCTGCGGCTTCGGGAAAAGCACGCTGTCCGATGCCCTGCTCTCCGGACGGGATGTGCTGCGGCTGAACGCGGGCGCGGCGGATTTTGCCCTTCCCGCCCTTTCGGATGGGTGGGAAATCCTGCTCATTGACGATTTTCAGATGATACCGGCGGAGGATGGCGGGCAGGCGCTGTGTGAGCTGATCCGCTCCGACCCCGCCAAGCGCTTCGTGTTTCTCTCCCGGGGCGCGCCGCCCGGATATCTGACGGCGTTCCAGTATTCCGGCCTGATGACCACGCTGGAGGCCGACGACCTGCTCTTTGACCGGGAGGATATCTGCAAATACTTTTCCGGCTGCGGCGTCGTCGTGACGGACAGCGAGATCGGCGGTATTCTGAGAGAATCCGTCGGCTACCCTCTGGGCGTCGCCGTCACCGCCCGGTGCATGTCCGGCGGGAGGCCCTTCGGCCCGGAGGTCGTGGCGCGGGCATTCCGGGAGGTGTTCTCCTATTTTGAGGCTGCGATCTACCGGCGGTTCGACCTTCCCGTGCGGCGGTTTCTGCTGGAGCTGGCGCCCTTTGAACGGTTCAATCTGGAAATGGCGCGGATGGTCAGCGGCGACCCCCACGCGGGCGACCGGCTGGACTGGCTTCTGAGCCACACCACCATGCTCCGCTATGACGACGTGCAGCATTTCCGCTTCTGGCCGCAGTTCCGCAGCTTCCTGCTGTGGGAGATGGAGCGGGAATACAGCGAGGAAAAGCGCCGGGCGCTTTTCAGCCGGGGCGCGCTCTACTACGAGCTGAAAGAGGATTACGCCCACGCGCTGGAATGCTACACCCGATGCGGCGACCACGCCAAGGTCTCCGAGCTTCTCATCCGCAACGCGGAGCTGCACCCCGGCATGGGGCATTACAGCGAAATGGAAAAATACTACCGCAGTCTCCCGGAAGCGGAGATCGCAGCTTCCCCCGCGCTGATGCAGGGCATGAGTATGCTGTGCGCTCTGGCCATGGATTACGAAGGCTCTGAGCGCTGGCATCACGAATTGCAGGAATTCGGAAAGCGGTGCGGCAGGGACGACGCCGCGGGCAAACAGGCCCGCAGCCGTCTGGCGTGGCTGGACATCTCCCTGCCTCAGCGGGGCGTGGAAGGGCTGACGGAGACCATTCCCGCCGTGTTCCGGCTGATGACCAATAAGGAGGTTTCCCTCCCGTCCTTCTCCGTCACCAGCGCCCTGCCCAGCGTCATGAACGGCGGCAAGGACTTTTCCGTCTGGAGCAAACGGGACGACCTGCTTTACCAGACGCTCCGCGCCCCGGTGGAGGCCATACTGGGGCGGGACGGTGTTGGCCTTGCGGACTGTGCCATTGCCGAAAGCAAATTTGAAAAGGGCGAGAACATCACCGGCCGGATGCTGACCATCATCCCCCGCGTCAGCGAGATACGCCAGCGCGGCACGCCGGACATGGAATTCGCCATCAACGGTCTGCTGACCCGAAGCCTTCTTGCGGCAGGGCAGAGCGAGGACGCTTATCGCACCATCGAGTCCCTCCGGGAAAAATTCGCCGAGGAAGGGCGTGAGCGGTTCCTGCCCAATATGGACGCCATGCTCGTCCGAATTTCCCTCCATACCGGCGATCTGGACTACGCCGACACATGGTATCGGGAAAAAGCGCCCAGAGACCCCATGCGGGTAAACGTCATGAAGCGCTACCAGTATCTCACGCAGGCCATGGTGGAGCTGGCGGACGGGAAGCCGGGGGCGTCGATGCTGACCCTCTCCCCGCTGGAAGATTACGTCCGCAGCTGCGGGCGGCACATCGACGGCATCCATCTGAACATCCTCGCCGCCATCGCCCTGTACCGAAGCAGGGACGAAGCATGGCGGCAGCGCCTGATTGGCGCATTGAACGCCGCGGCGGAGTATCACTTCATCCGAACCGTCAGCGTCTACGGCGCGGCGGTGCTGCCCCTGCTGGAACGGCTGGATTGGAGCGGAAGCGCCCGGTGGAAAAAGCAGCTGATGGACGACGTGCGCTTGCAGGCGGCGTATTACCCCCGCTTTCTGGAGCCGCGCCTCGCGCCGGGGGAAGCCCTGACGCCCACGGAGCTGCAAATTCTGCACCTGATCTGCGCCGACAAGAGCAACGCGGAGATCGGGCAGATCATGGATATCAAGCTGCCCACGGTAAAGACTCATGTAAGCCACATTCTGGATAAGCTGGACGTCCGGCGGCGAAGCGAAGCGAAAACCGCCGCGAAGCGTCTGCGGCTTATCCCGGAAGAACGGTAAACCCCCGCCCGGATTTTACCGGGCTGACGATAGAAAACCGCACTTTTTTCACACAGGAGGATCCTATGAAAAAACGAATTTTAAGTCTGTTTTTGGCGCTCACGCTCTGCCTGACGCTCCTGCCGACATCGGCTTTTGCCGAGGGTGGGGACGTGAGCATTTCTGACGGTGTCATCGGCGGCGGTGAGACCGGTGGCGAGGGCGGTGGAGTCCTTGTACCACCCGGCGGTTCGACCGGCGAAGGTGGTGGGATCTATACGCCCCCAAGTGGTCCGGCAGAAGGGGGCGGCGGCACGTATATCCCCGAAGAAGACACGCGGACGGAGATCTGGTGCGTGAGCAAGCCCGATTCCATTGGCCGCAGCTATGACGGCACGACGG
>UMLT01021558.1_pt1 | contig 10467 bp, 6 predicted proteins | sample 1966641 | NCBI WGS metagenome assembly UMLT01 (sample SAMEA4836208, study PRJEB28245) | human gut metagenome | biome: gut microbiome; material: fecal sample | place: Denmark | collected 2008 | reverse complement strand
GAAGCTGAAGCTGGAGCGCTTCGAGCTGCCCCGCGCCGAGGCCGTCAAGTACATGGAGGAAAAGGAAGAGCCCTACAAGGTGGAACTCATCAACGATCTGCCCGAGGACGCCCACATCTCCTTCTACAAGCAGGGCGAGTTCGTGGACCTGTGCGCCGGACCCCACGTGGACTCCACCGGCCGCATCAAGGGCAACGGCATCAAGCTGACCGCCTGCAACGCCGCTTACTGGCGCGGCGACTCCAACCGGCAGACCCTGCAGCGTATCTACGGCGTGGCCTTCCCCAGCAAGGACGAGCTGGATGCCTATCTGAAGGAGCGGGAGGAGGCCGTGAAGCGCGACCACAATAAGCTGGGACGCGAGCTGGAATATTTCACCACCGTGGACTGCATCGGTCAGGGTCTGCCCATCCTGCTGCCCAAGGGTGCCCGCGTTATCCAGCTGCTGCAGCGCTGGGTGGAGGACACCGAGCAGCAGCGTGGCTATCTGCTGACCAAGACGCCCCTGATGGCCAAGCGTGAGCTGTACAAGATCTCCGGTCACTGGGATCATTATCTGGACGGCATGTTCGTCATGGGCGATCCCGCGGATGAGACGAAGGAGTGCTTTGCCCTGCGTCCCATGACCTGCCCGTTCCAGTATCAGGTGTTCCTGAACCGCGGCCGCAGCTACCGCGACCTGCCCATGCGTCTGGGCGAGACATCCACCCTGTTCCGCAACGAGGACTCCGGTGAGATGCACGGCCTGATCCGCGTCCGCCAGTTCACCATCTCCGAGGGACATCTGGTGCTGCGCCCCGACCAGCTGGAGGAGGAGTTCAAGCAGTGCCTGGATCTGGCCAAGTACTGCCTGGGCACCGTGGGCCTGTTGGAAAAGTGCACGTTCCGCTTCTCCCAGTGGGACCCCGCCAACCCCAACAACAAGTACGAGGGCACGGCGCAGCAGTGGGACCACGCCCAGGCCGCCATGGAGCGCATCCTGAAGGATCTGAACGTGGACTACACCGTGGGCATTGACGAGGCCGCGTTCTACGGCCCCAAGCTGGACATCCAGTACAAGAATGTGTACGGCAAGGAGGATACCCTTGTCACCATCCAGATCGATATGCTGCTGGCGGAGCGCTTCGGCATGTACTATATCGATGAGAACGGCAACAAGGCCCTGCCCTATATCATCCACCGCACGTCTCTGGGCTGCTATGAGCGGACGCTGGCCTACCTGATCGAGGAGTACGCCGGTGCGCTGCCCACCTGGATGATGCCCGAGCAGGTACGCTTCCTGCCTATTACTGACCGCGCTGCCGACTACTGCGTGCAGCAGGCCGCGGAGCTGCGCAAGCAGGGCTTCCGCGTGGAGGTGGACAGCCGCAACGAGAAGATCGGCAAGAAGATCCGCGAGGCTACCCTGGAGAAGATCCCCTTCATGCTGGTGGTTGGCGACCGCGACATGGAGAACGGCACCGTCTCCGTCCGTACCCGCAAGGGCGAGGACCTGGGCGCCATGACGCTGGAGGATTTCTCTGCCAAGCTGCGCCAGATCGTGGATGAGAAGCAGAAGATCTGACAAGTGCCATAAGTTATAAGGTAAGCGGGAGAGACAGGCGGAAGCCTGTCTCTTTTGCTGCAGTCAGACAAAAAACAGATTTCGCCAAAAGAAAAGTTTATTATAGCAAAACAGCAGGCTTCTGACAGAAAACCGCATGAAAAATACATGAAAATGATGCAAATGCGCCAAAAACTGTGGGAAAGTGTGTGGATGAAAAACAAGGAGATGCGCTATTGAACACTATTCAGAGGCACAAATATGTTGACAGAGTGTGAACTTATCTGGTAAAATCAAATGGGTGCGCAGCACCCGAATGCATAGAAGAGAACAGGGCGCGCCCTGTTCGCTGTTTCCTTCTGGCGGAGGAAACAACAAACTATGGTAAAGGAATTAGGAGGTAAACATGAAAAAAGTAGTTTCTCTGCTGCTGGCTCTCATCATGGCGCTCTCCCTGGTCGCCTGCGGCGAAAAGAAGGGCGAGACCGATGATAGCACCGTGCCCTACAAGATCGGCATCGTGACCGGCTCCGTCTCTCAGTCCGAGGATGATCGCCGCGGCGCCGAGGCCTTCCAGGCGGAGTATGGCGAGGATATGGTCCAGCTGGCCATCTATCCCGACAACTTCACCGAGGAGACCGAGACCACCATCCAGAGCATCGTGAACCTGTCCGCCGACCCCCTGATGAAGGCCATCATTGTCAATCAGGCTGTCCCCGGCACCACCGAGGCTTTCCGCAAGATCAAGGAGACCCGCCCTGACATCATCTGCATCGCAGGCGAGGCTCACGAGGATCTGCCCGAGATCAGCTCCGCTGCCGACCTGGTCACCAACAACGACTTCGTGTCCCGCGGCTATCTGATCATCCGCACCGCGCACGAGCTGGGCTGCGACACCTTCGTACATATCTCCTTCCCCCGCCACATGTCCTATGAGACCATGAGCCGCCGCGTGGCCATCATGAAGGCCGCTTGCGAGGAGTTCGGCATGAAGTTCGTCCTGGAGACGGCTCCCGATCCCACCTCTGACGTGGGCGTTTCCGGCGCTCAGGCCTACATTCTGGAGCAGGTGCCCGCATGGGTCGAGAAGTACGGCCAGAAGGCTGCTTACTTCTGCACCAACGATGCGCACACCGAGCCTCTGCTGAAGCGCCTGCTGGAGTGCGGCGGCTACTTCATCGAGGCCGACCTGCCCTCCCCCCTGATGGGCTATCCCGGCGCGCTGGGTATTGATCTGACCGAGGAAGCCGGTGATTTCGAGAAGATCCTGACCAAGGTCGAGTCCGCCATCGTGGAGAAGGGCGGCGCCGATCACTTCGGTACCTGGGCTTACTCCTACGGCTACACCCTGTCCGCCGGTCTTGCTCTGCACGCCAAGAACGTGCTGGACGGCAAGAGCGAGCTGAAGGACATGGACGATGTGGCTGCCGCGCTGCAGGTCTACTCTCCCAAGGCGGCCTGGAACGGCGCCAGCTACACCAACGCCACCACTGGCGCGAAGTCTGAAAACGTGTTCCTGATCTATCAGGATACCTATATCATGGGTGATCCCGGCCACTTCATGGGCAACGCCGACGTGGAGATCCCGGAGAAGTACTTCACCGTCAGCTGACGACAGGCTTTTGAAGCAACCATTAAAGCGGGGAGGGAGGGCATCCTCCCTCCCCGCTGCTATAGGTAGGGATGAATATGGAAAAGAACAATGCTCCGCTGCTTGAGATGCGGAATATCAAAAAGGGCTTTTTCGGCAATCAGGTGCTTACGGACATCAACTTCACCTTGAAAGAGGGCGAGGTACTGGGTCTGGTGGGCGAAAACGGCGCCGGAAAGAGCACCTTGATGAAAATACTGTTTGGCATGGACGTGATCCGTGAGACGGGCGGCTATGAGGGGGATGTCCTGATCGACGGAGAAAAAGTGCAGTTCAACACCCCCTTTGATGCGCTGAAGGCCGGCATCGGCATGGTGCATCAGGAGTTCTCGCTGATCCCCGGCTTTACTGCCACGGAGAACATCCTCCTCAACCGCGAGCCCAAGAAAAAAAGCGTCATTTCAGAAGTGTTCGGCCCGCGTCTGGACACTCTCGACTATAAGGAAATGGATAACCGCGCCGCAAAAGCCATTGAGAAGATGGGCGTGGCTATCGACCAGAAGATGGTCATCAGCAGCATGCCCGTGGGGCACAAGCAGTTCACGGAGATCGCCCGCGAGCTGAGCAAGGAGAACCTGAAGCTGCTGATCCTGGACGAGCCCACCGCCGTGCTCACCGAGCAGGAGGCACAGGCCCTGCTGGACTCCATCCGCGGCATGGCCTCCCGGGGCATCGCCGTGATCTTCATCACCCACCGCCTGCAGGAGATCCTGTCGGTGTGCGATAAGGTGGTCATCATGCGGGATGGCTACGTTGTCAAGGACGTGCCCGCCCGCGAGACGGATGTCCGCGACATCACCCACTACATGGTGGGGCGCGAGGTGGCTGCCGGCGGCGCTGCCCACGACATCCGCGACCACTCCGATGCCCGCACCATTCTGTCCATCCGCAAGCTGTGGGTGGATATGCCCGGCGAGATCGTCCGCAACGTGGATCTGGACGTGAAGGAGGGCGAGATCCTGGGCATCGGCGGTCTGGCCGGCCAGGGCAAGCTGGGTATTCCCAACGGTGTGATGGGCCTGTACGAGGCGGGCGGCACCGTGGAGTTCGACGGCAAGCCCATCGCGCTGAACAGCCCCCGGAAGTGTCTGGACTCCCAGCTGGCCTTCGTGTCCGAGGATCGGCGCGGCGTGGGTCTGCTGCTGGACGAGTCACTGGAGTGGAACGTGGCGTTCCCCGCCATGCAGGTGCAGAACAAGTTCCTGAAGAGAATGGGTTTCTTCACATGGCGCGACGAAAAGGCCATCCACACGGTGACGAACCGGTATATCGATGAATTGCAGATCAAGTGTACCGGTTCCAGCCAGAAGGCCAGAGAGCTGTCCGGCGGCAACCAGCAGAAGGTGTGTCTTGCCAAGGCGTTCGCGCTGGAGCCCCGCTTCCTCTTCGTGTCCGAGCCTACCCGCGGCATCGACGTGGGCGCCAAGGCGCTGGTGCTGGAGGCGCTGAAGAAATTTAACCGCGAATCCGGCGTCACGGTGGTGATGATCTCCTCCGAGCTGGAGGAGCTGCGCCAGATCTGCGACCGCATCGCCATCGTCTCCGGCGGCAGGGTCGCCGGTATCCTGCCTGCTGACCATTCCTCCGAGGAGTTCGGTATGCTCATGGTCAGTCAGGTGAAGTAAGGAGGAAGAAATGGGCAATACGACCACACTTGGAAACAAGTCAAAATTCAGAGAGCTGCTGGACAGCTTCGGCCTGCCGCGTCTGATCATCGCGTGCTTCCTGCTGCTGCTGCTCATCGCCGCGCCCTGCGTGGGGCTGGATTTCCCCACACAGATCACCAATATCATCACCCGTTTCAGCTGGAACGCCGTGATGGTGTTGGCCATGGTGCCCATGGTACACTCCGGCTGCGGCCTGAACTTCGGCCTGCCGCTGGGTATCGTGTCCGGACTGCTGGGTGCCACGCTGTCCATCGAGCTAGGCTACACCGGCTTTGCCAGCTTCCTTATGGCCATCCTCATCGCCACGCCCTTTGCCCTGCTGTTCGGCGGCGGCTATGGCTGGCTGCTGAACAAGATCAAGGGCGGCGAGATGATGATCGCCACCTATGTGGGCTTCTCGTCCGTGTCCTTCATGTGCATGATGTGGCTGCTGCTGCCGTACAAGCACCCTACCATGGTGTGGGGCTTCTCCGCCAGCGGTCTGCGTACCGTCATTTCGTTGGAGGGCTATTACGACAAGGCGCTGGCCAACATTCTGACCATCGACCTGAACAGCATCGGCATCAATCTGGTGATCCCCACCGGTACGCTGCTGTTCTTCATGCTGATGGCCGTGCTGATGTGGGCGTTCCTGCACACCAAGACCGGCACCGCCATGACCGCTGTGGGCTCCAACCCCGCCTTTGCCCGCGCAGCGGGCATCAACGTGGACAAGATGCGGCTTATCTCCGTGATCATGTCCACCTGGCTGGGTGCTGTGGGTATTCTGGTGTATGAGCAGGGCTTCGGCTTCATACAGCTGTACAACGGTCCCTTCTGGATGGCCATGCCCGCCGTGGCCGCCATCCTTATCGGCGGCGCGTCGGTGAATAAGGCATCCATCGGCAATGTGATTATCGGTACGATCCTGTATCAGGGCGTGGTGACCATGACCCCCACCGTGATGAGCGCCGCCTTCCAGATGGATATGAGCGAGGTCATCCGTATCGTGGTATCCAACGGCATGATCCTCTATGCCCTGACCAGAAAGACGGAAAGGGGGCGCTGACATGAAGGGTAAGAGATTCGACGTAAAGCAATTCCTGGGCAAAAACTCAGTGCCCGTCCTGTTTATCATCATCTGCGCCGTGCTCATTCCCGTGTCCGGCCTGCCGGTGAGCTACATACTTAACGAGGCTATGACCCGTCTGGGGCGCAACGCCTTTTTGATCCTGAGCCTGCTGATCCCCATTATGGCCGGTATGGGTCTGAACTTTGCCATGACGCTGGGCGCTATGGCCGGCGAGATCGCGCTGATCCTGGTGGCGGACTGGCAGATCTGGGGTATCCCTGGTCTGGTGCTGGCGGCCATCCTATCCATCCCCCTGTCCATTCTGCTGGGTCTTATGTGCGGCAGCATCTTGAACCGCGCCAAGGGCCGCGAGATGGTCACCAGCTACTTTATCGCCTATTGCATGACCGGTGTGTACCAGCTGGTGGTGCTGTATATGATGGGGCCCATCATCCCCATCCTCCACAACACACTGAAGCTGCCCCGCGGCTTTGGTATCCGCAACACAGTCAGCCTTCTGCAGATGCGGCAGAGCGTGGATAATGCGCTGGCCGTCTACGTGGGCGGCGTGAAGATCCCCGTGCTGACGCTGATCATCATCGCATTGGCCTGCCTGTTCATCGTGTGGTTCCGCCGCACGAAGCTGGGACAGGACATGCGCGCGGTGGGCCAGGATATGAACGTGGCGCGGGACGCCGGTATCAACGTGGACCGCACCCGCCTGATCTCCATCGTCATGTCCACCGTGTTCGCGGGCTTCGGCATGATCATCTATCTGCAGAACATGGGCAACTTCCCCACCTATACGGCGCATACCAACGTCGGCATGTTCTGCATCGCCGCGCTGTTGGTGGGCGGCGCCTCCGTGGAAAAGGCGTCCATCGGCAACGTGTTCCTGGGTGTGCTCCTGTTCCATACCATGTTCATCGTGGCGCCGGCCGCCGGAACCAAGATCACCGGCGACTCCATGATCGGCGAGTACTTCCGCGTGTTCGTGTCCTACGCCGTTATCACCGTGGCACTGGTCATGTACGAGGCCAAGAAGCGCAAGGAGAACCGCACGCTGGGTCAGCAGCTGGCCATTGAGCAGAAGGCCGAGGAGGAGGGGAGAACCGCATGAAAACGACGAAACGCTCGTGGCTCATCCGTATCGCCTTCGTTCTGGTGCTGGTGCTCGTCGCCGTGGTGATGCTGCGCATCGGACGCGGCCACACCGTCTATTTCGACAACCGCGCAGTGGACAAGGGCGGCCAGTCTGTGGAGGCACCCTATAAGATCACTGTGTATGTGAACGGCGAGCAGATCTCCAAGCTGTACGAAAAGGAGCGCTGCTTGACCACCGTCATCGGCGACAAGCTGGAGCTGACCGTGGAGGTCATGCAGCAGAAGGGCGGCAGCGAGACAACGGAAACGTACCAAATGACACTGCCCCATAACATCGACGGCATCATCATCAACCTGCCGGCGTATATGGCTGGTCTGCCGGAGGAGGCCTATCTGGAGGAATTCATCCCCGCGCCTCCCGCCGAGGAGGACGACGAGGAAGCGCCCAACACCGAGGACGATATGGGCCTGGGCGACTTCTGATAATGTGTGCTGCATACACAGCCCATGCGAAAGCATGGGCTGTGGGCACATAGGGACTTGCTTGCGCTCGGCAGGCGGATATGCTATACTGAATGGGCGGCGCGGAGACCGCGGCCGCATGGGAAAGGAGTATCAAAATGGCTGTTTTGAAAGGCTTGAAGCCAGAAAAGGTGTTCGCATATTTTGAAAAGCTGTGCTCGGTGCCCCACGGCAGCGGCAACACGAAGATCATCAGCGATCTGTGCGTGGACTTTGCCAAGGAACTGGGACTGAAGTACCGGCAGGAGCCGTGCAACAACGTGGTGATCTGGAAGCCGGCATCTCCCGGCCATGAGAGCGCCGAGCCGATCATCCTGCAGGGACACATCGACATGGTGTGCGCCAAGACCGACGACTGCACCAAGGACATGACCCGCGAGGGACTTGACCTGATGACCGACGGGGAGTGGATCTGGGCGGACAAGACGTCGTTGGGCGGCGACAACTGCATCGCCGTGGCCATGATCCTGGCGATTCTGTCGGATGATACGCTGGTGCATCCGCCCATCGAGGCGGTGTTCACCGTGGACGAGGAGGTGGGCATGGACGGCGCCTTTGCGCTGGACTGCTCTGACCTGAAGGGCAAAAAGCTGCTGAATTTGGACTCCGAGCTGGAGGGCGTGTTCACCGTGTCCTGCGCAGGCGGCATGCACTCCGATTGCCTGCTGCCCGCAGCGCTGACCGATGCGGCGGGCATGGAGGGCTTCGGCATCACCGTGGCCGGCTTGCGGGGCGGTCACTCCGGTGCGGACATCCATCTGGGACGCGGCAGCGGCAACCGCCTCATGGGACGGGTACTGGCCACAGCGCTGGAGAAGTTCCCCGGCCTGCGGCTGGCAGCCTTCTCCGGCGGCCAGTTTGACAACGTGATCTGCTCCCGCTGCGATGCGGCGGTGGCGCTGCCCAAGGGCAGCGGCCGGGCGTTCGAAGCGTTTATTCGGGAGTTTGGGGGGGTGCTGAAGAACGAGTACGCCGTCACCGACCCCGATGTGACGCTGACCTGCGCGGCAGCGGAGACGGCAAAAGCCGTGTCCGCAGAGCGCACCGTGACGCTGGTGCAGGCGCTGACGGCCATGCCGCAGGGCGTGGAGGCTATGGACACGGATTTCCCCGGTCTGGTGCAGACATCCCTGAATATGGGCGTGGTGAAGCTGGACGGCGACGGACTGCACATCGCGTTCTCCATCCGGTCGTCCATCGCGTCCCGGAAGCTGATGCTGGCGCAGCGCGTGCGGGCTGTGGCGGCGCTGGCGGGCGGCACTGTGGCAGAGCGGGGCGTGTACCCCGGCTGGCAGTACAAGAGAGAGTCGCAGTTCCGGGATACGCTGCTGGCGGCGTATAAGGATCTTACCGGTAAGGACGGCGTGGTGGAGGCCACCCACGGCGGTCTGGAGTGCGGATTGCTGATGGAGAAGATCCCCGGTCTGGACGCGGTGTCCATGGGGCCGGAGCTGCACGATGTACACTCCGTGCGGGAGCGGCTAAGCGTGCCCTCCACGGAGCGCACCTATGAACTGGTATGCGAGCTGCTGCGGCGCAGCTGTTGAATGTGACAGAAAGCTGAGAGGCGGGGCTTTGCCCCGCCTCTGTTATTTTGCAGGATTGCCCAGCAGAAAATGCACTTCTTGCGGGGCGTTCCTGCATAAAACAATTTAGCATTATGAATAGACCACCGCTAAAAAGTGCCGTGATACAGACAAAACTACGGATTTGCCGAAAGAAATGCTGACTAAGAAAAGAGGAATGTCCGCACGGACGGGAAAATCGTTCCGCAGAAAAATGAAATTTTCCGCATTTAGATATTGCAAAAAGTTTACGCCTGCGATATAATGGCACCGTTGAACACCGCCGTGCCCGACCGGCCGGCGGAAAAAGCTGTTTTTCAGGAAGAGGAAAACAATTTATCTATCAATAAGGAGAAAGAACATGAAAAAGTTTTTTGCACTGGTTCTGGCGCTGGTCATGGCGCTGAGCCTGGTCGCCTGCGGCGACAAGAAGGACGACGGCGGCGATGTGACCGCTGAGCATACCGACACCACCACCGTGGCCGTGGGTGCTGTGATCCTGGCCCGCGACGACGTGTCCAGCGACGATGTGTACAAGTTCGTGGCGGACATCTTCGACAACGCCGCGTCCCTGACCACCAGCCACGCCAAGTACGGCGAGCTGAGCCTGGAGTACGGCGCTTCCATCACCTCCGTGCCCTATCACCCCGGCGCTGCCAAGTACTTCTCCGAGAAGGGCTTTGAGGTCGCCGCCGTCAAGGACGGCGCCGGCAACACCGACTCCCGCAACCTGCGCTTCGTCACCGGCGGCGAGTCCGGCACCTACTACGCCTTCGGCTCCGTCATCGCCCAGCACGCCACCAACAACGCCGGCGTCAACGTGGTCGGTCTGGTGGGCAACGGCTCTCAGGGCAACGTGCAGGAGTTGGTGGACGGCACCGCTGACTTCGCGTTCTGCCAGTCCGACGTAATGGCCTACGCCTACAACGGCACCAACCTGTTCAAGAGCAAGGTGGAGGGCTTCTCCACTGTGGCCGCCCTGTACATGGAGCAGGTGCAGATCGTCACCACCAACGCCAGCATCAAGACTGTGGCTGACCTGGCCGGCAAGTCCGTGTCCATCGGCGCTCCCGGTTCCGGCGTGTACTTCAACGCCATTGACGTCCTGGGTGCTTACGGGCTGACCGAGGACGACATCAAGCCCACCTACCAGTCCTTCAGCGACAGCGCCGACGCCCTGAAGAACGGCCAGATCGACGCCGCCTTCATCGTGGCCGGTGCCCCCACCACCGCTGTGACCGACCTGGCCACCACCAAGGATACCTACCTGGTCAGCCTGGACAGCGAGCACATCGCCAAGCTGCTGGAGACCTCCGACTATTACACCGAGACCGTCATCGCCAAGGACGTGTACTTCGGCGACT
>UMLT01052411.1_pt1 | contig 10484 bp, 9 predicted proteins | sample 1966641 | NCBI WGS metagenome assembly UMLT01 (sample SAMEA4836208, study PRJEB28245) | human gut metagenome | biome: gut microbiome; material: fecal sample | place: Denmark | collected 2008 | reverse complement strand
GTCCAGCCGGTGAAGTATCTGGACGCCGAGGGCCGCTGGTCCAGCACCGACCAGCCCGCTGTCCTGCGCATCCAGCAGCTCCCGGCAGACCCCGATGCCGACACGGCCGAGAATATGAACCGCCCGCTGCTGCTGGCAGGCCGGATGCCCGAAGCTGCCGACGAATGCGTCGTGCATGTCATGGGCCACGGGAAAGAGATTCCCATCGGCACCACGCTAACCTTGCCGGACGGCACCGATGGCCTCGCCCGCACCTCTTATACCGTGGTGGGGCAGGTGCAGGACCCGCTGCATTTTTCCTCCGACCAGGAGACTTCCACCGCCGGCGACGGCGTTCTGGACGCCATCGTCTACGTCTCGGACGGTCAGTTGACCGCCGATTATTACACTGTCTGTTATATCAAGACCGAAAACGCCGACCAGTATGACAATTATTCCGATGAATACCAGGCAGCCGTGGACGCCGTCGCCGACCGGCTGACCGCCATCAGCGGTGCACAGTGCACCGCCCGCCGGGAAGCCCTCATCGACGACGCCACTGCCAAACTAGCCGATGCCAAGCAGACCTACGACGAGCAGAAAGCAGAGGCCGAACGTCAGTTTGCACAGGCCGAGCAGAAGCTCGACGAGGCCGAAGCCCAGCTCACCGCCGCCAAAGCGCAGCTGGAGCAGGGCGAAGCGGAGTACACTTCCGGCAAAGCGCAGCTGGCCCAGCAGAAAGCCGCCCTGCCCGACACCATGCAGAGCGGTGCGGACAAAGTGCTGGACGGCGAGGAGCAGATCTTGGAATTTGAAGACCAGCTCCAGCAGATCGAGCTTCTGGTCAACCTGAAGCAGGTGGCCGACCCGCTGCTGACCTATGCCGAAGCCGCGCTCCACAACGCGCAGAAAGCGCTCGACGAGGCCGAACCCGCCGACGAAGAATACACTGAGCTGCGGGATGCCCTTGCCAAGGCACAGGCCGCCTACGACAGCATCTATGCCCAGCTCAACGGCTACCAGCAGCAGCTGGACGAGGGCAAGCGGCAGATGTATGCCCAGGGGCTCCTCTCCTCGCCCAGCCTTTCCAATACTGAACTCGTCACCGAGGCCAAAGCCGCTCTGCGGAAGATGAAACTGGAACTGATGCAGGGCCAGCTGGGGCTTTCCACCGGCACCGCCTCTGCCTATTCCGCCTTTGCTGCCGCCGAACAGCAGCTCGCCGATGCCCGCACCCGGCTGGATGACGGCTGGGCTGAATACGATACCGGCAAAGAGCAGCTGGACGCCTCCCGCACCGAATACGCAACGCAGAAAGCCGAGGCGGAGCAGAAGCTCGCTGACGGCCAGAAGCAGATCGACGATGCCGAAGAGCAGATCTCTGACATCCAGAACGGTGAGTGGTACGTCCTCGACCGGAACAGCACTATGAGCTTCGTCACCTTTGAGCAGTATGCCGACCGGATGGACGCCATCGCACGGGTTTTCCCCGTGTTCTTCTTCCTGGTGGCGGCACTGGTGGCCTCCACCACCATGACCCGCATGGTGGACGAGAACCGCCTGCAGATGGGCACCCTGAAAGCGCTGGGCTACTCCAACACAGCCATTGCGGGCAAGTACCTGTTCTACGGCCTGGCCTCCAGCATCCTGGGCAGCATCCTGGGCATGGCGGTGGGCTTCGTCGTCTTCCCCACCATCATCTGGCAGGCCTATCAGACCATGGTGTTCAGCCTGCCCACCTTCACCCTGCAATTCTACCCCGGCATGGCCGTAGGAAGCGTCCTGCTCAGTGCGGCCGTCATCGGAATCACCACCTGGGAGGCCTGCCCCGCCAGCCTGCGCGAAAAGACCGCCGCCCTGCTCCTGCCCCGCGCACCGGTGGCCGGCAAGCGCATCTTCCTCGAATACATCACCCCGCTGTGGAAGCACATGAGCTTTTCCCAGAAGACCACGGCTCGCAACCTGTTCCGGTATAAGAAACGCTTCTTCATGACCGTGCTGGGCGTGGCGGGCTGCACGGCCCTGCTGCTCATCGGCTTTGGCATCCAGGATTCCATCCTGCCCATGCTCAACCGCCAGACCACCGAGCTGAACCACAGCGACCTGACCATCTCGTACAGCGACGCCAGAGCCTTTTCCGTGGAACACGGTCTGGGCGATGTGCTGGATTCCAGCGCCGATGTGACCAGCTGGGGCCGTTTCTACAACAAGAGCGTGACCATCTACAATGCCAGCGGCGACAAGCAGACCGTAAGCATCGTGACGGCAGAAGACGAAAGCCAGATGACCACATATTTCACCTTCCGCACCCGGCAGGGGCACAAGGCCATCCCCTTTGACGACAGCAGTGCCATCCTGACCGAGAAGACCGCCGAGAGCCTGGGCCTTGCGGTGGGCGACACCTTTGAGGTGGAGACCAGCGACGGCAGCCGCAAAACGCTGACCCTGACCGGCATCACCGAGAACTACGTCTTCACCCGGCTGTACCTCTCGCAGGCGCAGCTCCGGACGCTGACGGGCGGCACCCTGCCGGAGTGGAACACCGTTTACGGCCAGACCGACTGCCCCACCTCGGACGACCGCAACACCCTGCGCACCGACCTGCTGGCCTGCAATTACGTCAGCGGCGTCTCCTTCATGGAGGACACGACCGAAATGTTCGACAACCTCATCGGCTGCCTGAACTATGTGGTCATCCTGATCATCGTCTGTGCCGCTGCGCTGGCCGCCGTGGTGCTCTACAACCTCATCAGCGTGAACCTTGGCGAGCGCAAAAAAGAGCTGGCCACCATCAAGGTGCTGGGCTTCTTCGACAACGAGGTCTACCGCTACATCTTCCGCGAAATCGACCTGCTGGCCCTCATCGGGTCGCTGACGGGCCTTGCGCTGGGCGTGCCGCTGCATCAGTTCATCGTCCGCACCGTGGAAATGGACCAGATGATGTTCATCCGCTCCATCGCGCCCCGCAGCTACCTGTTCAGCGTAGCCCTCACCCTCTTCTTCACCGTCGTCGTCTGCCGCTTCATGCGCCGCCATGTCCGGAACATCAGCATGGTCGAAAGCATGAAGGCACCGGAATAATCTTCCCACTTGCACCTCCTATTGAATCGGAGTATAATAGAATCAGAAAAAGGAAAGGAGCAATCCCATGCAACGCACCTTTATCATCCTTCCAGAATTTGACAAGAACTGGAAAAGCATGGGCCTTTCTGATGAAGATCTGCGCCGTTTGGAAAACCTGATCCTGCAAGACCCGGAAGCCGGTGCATTGATGCAGGGCACCGGCGGGCTGCGCAAACTTCGCTTTGCTTTCGAAAATCGTGGAAAAAGCGGAAGTGCGCGGGTCTGCTACGTTGATTTCGTCCTTCGGGAAACGGTCTTTCTGATCACCGCCTATCCCAAAAACGAAAAAGAAAATCTCAGCAAAGCGGAACGAAACAACATCCGCAAGGTCATCGAATGCCTGGAACACACCGTAAGGAGTTGATTGGATGAACGTATACGAAAGCATTCTTCAGGGATTGAATGAAGCCGTCGCCTATACAAAGGGGACCTGCAAAGAAGCGCGCGTCCACAAAATCAGCGTGGAGCCTGTGCCGCATTTCAACGCTTCGGATATCAGAAGCATCCGGATGGACCTCGGCATGACACAGGTCATTTTCGCCTCTGTGATGGGCGTTTCCCCCAAGACTGTGGAAGCATGGGAACAGGGCATCAACACCCCAAATGGTCCCTCCTGCCGTTTGCTTGGTCTCTACCGGGCAGATCCTTCCAGCGCAAGGCAGCTGGTTCTGGAATCTTAAATCTCTGAAACCAAAAGACGACCCGCCGGTCGATCGTTTTTACGATTCCGGCGGGTCGTCTTCTTGTTGCTTGTCAGGTTCTTGCCAGCACCGGCAGCGCGGCGATCTCATCCTGCAGCTCTCTGGCCTGGGTCTTTGTGAGCTTTTTGCAGGAGACCATCCGGTCCAGCACCACCTGCGAGCGCTTGAGCGCCAGCTCCGGGCTGGAATGGGGCGAGTAGGCGGACGGCGCATTGGGCAGGCCTGCCAGCAGGACGCATTCGGCCGAGGTCAGCTCCGCAGGCGTCTTGCCGAAGTAGCCTTCCGCCGCCTCGGCGATGCCGTAGCATCCGCTGCCGAAATAGATCGTATTCACGTACATCTCAAAGATCTGCTGCTTGGAGCAGTGCTTTTCGATGTCCAGCGCCGCGAAAAGTTCCGCCGCCTTGCGGGCAAAGTGCTTCTCCTGCGTGAAGTAGATATTCTTTGCCAGCTGCTGGGTCAGGGTGCTGCCGCCTTCGGCCAGCGAGCGGGTCCGCAGGTCTGTCCACAGCGCCCGGACGATGGCCACCGGGTCCACGCCGTGGTGCAGCTCGAACCGACTGTCCTCCACGGCGATGACGGCGTCGATGTAGGTCTGGGGGATGGCATCGCAGGTGGTAAATCCGGGGTGGGCCGAGAGGGTCTCGTACAGCTGCGCCGCCGGGAGTTCGGGCTGGGTGCCACGGTAGAGTTTCCAGCCCTGTACCCCCAGCACAGTCCCCGCCGCAGCCAGCACCAGCAGTGCCAGCAGCAGCGCCCAGCACAGCAGCCGTTTGAGGAGATCCTTCAGTGTCCGCATCGCGTTCGCTCCTTTCACCTTCTGAATGGTATTATCCTACCCGATTTCACCGTTCTTTTCAAGCAGATTTTGTGAACATTCCGCCGCAGACCGCTCAGGCCCGGACATCGCATCTGCGCAGCAGAAGATGCGCCAGCAGAAAGAACACCACCAGCCACCCCAGACAGCTGGCTGCAAACAGCCCGTAGCTGCCAGCCAGGGCATCCGCACTTTTGTTGGAGTTCATTCCGAGCTGCATCAGGGAATAGGGCCACAACAGCCCATGACCCTTGGAGCTGATAAAAATGCCGGTAATGCCGCCCAGCAGACCCAGAAAAATGGGCACGGCAAAGCTGCGGATGACCATGGCCAGCACCAGCTGCGCGGCAATGACGGCCAGTGCGCCCAGCAACCCCCGCAGCAGAAAGAGCGGCAGCCGAACCGGCGGCCAGCCGGGCAGATGGGCAAATACCTTGCCGCAGAACACGAACAGCGCGAACACAAAGCCGTAGGTCAGCAGCGCCAGCTTTGTCACCACCGCAAACTTTGCTGCAAACAGATCCAGCGGCGGTACGGGGCTTGCCATGATCAGGTTCCAGTTGTGCCCCAGATGTTCCAGCCGCCACAAGTAGGCAGCATAGGTGGCTACCATGGCAGGGAAGAAGAGCATGGAATAAAACAGGGTGTGCTGGGTCCACAGGCTATACCAGCCGTCGGTGAGGATCTCAAGATTTTGCAGATAATTGAACGTGCCATAGGTGGCCGAAAGAATGGGCAGCACAAAGAACATGGCCCAGATGGGGGATGCGTGGAGCTTGCGGTTCTCCGCAAAAATGCAGCGTTTCAGCATGGTTTTATACCTCCTCGTCCTGTACCTTGCGCCACGCAAGGGCAAACAGCACAGCGCCCAGCGCAAGGGTGAAGGCCAACAGCCCCCAGTTGAAGGGGCGGGTGCCGTAGGTGACGGTGTGGGTGGCCTTGTCCCAGTTCGCCACTTCGTAGGCGCTCAGAGGGATGTAGTACCCAAAGGGCACAAAATAACTGGCAAGCGGCGGCATAAAAGCAGAGAACAGCCCCACCAGCGCCCCTACAATGCCCACGCAGAGCGCCGGCAGGGGATTGCCTACCCACAGCATCAGCAGAAATTCTCCAAAGAAGAGCATTGCGTCCACCGCCAGCGTGCAGACGAACAGATAGCATAGCTGTCCGGTGGGAAAGGCTTCGGTATAACCATGAATGCGCCCCAGCACCGGAACGCAGGCCAGCTCCAGCACCGTGACCAACAGCACCTCCAGCACTCCAAAGACCGCCTTGCCTGCAAACAGGCTGCGGCGGCTTTGCAGGGTGTAGAGCAGCTTCGCGGTGTTGCCTTTGATCTCCATATCCCACAACCGGGAGGCCAGCACTGCCATCATCACCGGCATCAGAATAGCTTCAATGACGGGCAGGCTGTAAAGCAGGGCGCTGTAACCGTTGGCAAGCTCCTCCGGGTCTGCCGGGGCAAGGCCGCCCACCCACAGAACGACAATGCCGGGGATGAGCAGGCAGAGGGCAAGGTCGTGCCGACGGTGGGCTTTTTGCAGTTCTGCACGGAAAGCTGCCATCTTACGCCACCTCCCCGCTGGTCTGGGTCAGGCTGAGGAAGATGTCCTCAAGGCTCTTTGTCTGGGCCGTCAGCCCCACGACACCTGCCCCGCGTTCGGCAAGCGCACAGACCAGTGCCGCCAGCGCGGCATCGTCCTGCGGCGGCAGCAGAACGACGTCCGGCTCCTCCGTCCGGGCTGCTGCCTGCATCCCCTGCTCGTTCAGCACGGCAAGGGCCTTTGACACATCCAGCACCCGCAGCAGAATGCCGCCCCGGCTGTGTTTTTGCAGCTGCTGCAAAGAACCCTCGAACAGCAGTTTGCCGTGGTTCAGGATGCCCACCTGATCCACCATCTGCTCGATCTCGCCCAGCAGGTGGCTGGAGATCAGCACGGTGGCTCCGGTGGTCTGCGGCATGGCGGCGATGAGGCTGCGCATCTCCTGAATGCCCGCCGGGTCCAGACCGTTGGTGGGCTCGTCTAAAATCAGCAGTTTCGGGCTGCCCAGCAGCGCCATGGCAATGCCCAGCCGCTGCTTCATGCCAAGGGAATATTGCCCCACCTTCCGGTCAGCGTCTTTGGTCAGGTGTACGATGTCCAGCACCCGGTCGATGTCCCGGCGCTCCACCTCCTTCAGGTCGGCCACGATGGCCAGATTCTCCCGCGCCGTCAGGTGGAGATAGCCGGACGGTGATTCGATCAGACTTCCGGTCTGCCGCAGCAGCGCAATGCGGCTCGATTCGTTCAGGGTGTGCCCCAGCAGCTCCACACTGCCGCCGGTGGGGTGCACAAGCCCCAGCAGCATTTTCATGGTGGTGGATTTGCCCGCACCGTTGGGGCCTAAAAAGCCGTAGACACAGCCCTCCGGGACGGTCAGGTTCAAATGATCCACCACCGGGTGACCATGGTAGCTTTTGCAAAGGTCGTGCGTTTCGATCACAGATTTCATGTTATCCGCTCCTTTTCGTGTTCCCTGTTGTTGGGAACACGAAAAGGATACACCCGCTGCCTTAATCCACCCGAAAGCCGAGCTTAATTTGGCCTTAAATTTTCGGCAAAGCGCTGCTCTGCCGGGCCATTTGTGGTATAGTGAAGAAAAAACGCACAAAGGAACACAAACGCTATGACTTCCATCTATGATGCCGAACTTCTTCTGGTGGACGACAACCCGGACCTGCTCCGCCTGCTCTGCGAACAACTGAGCGGGGCCGGGTATCACCACATTCGCACCGCAGCCACCTGTGCCGCTGCGCGGGCTGCCTTCGACGCCGCACCGCCCCACTTGATGGTGCTGGACATCAACCTGCCGGACGGCGACGGGTTTTCGCTGTTCCGGGCGCTGCGGGCAAAAGCGGACGTTCCGGCATTGTTCCTCTCCGCACGGGATGCCGATGCCGACCGGCTGTTCGGGCTGGGCCTTGGCGCAGACGATTATCTGACCAAACCCTTCCTCATGCAGGAGCTTCTTTTGCGGGTACAGCACATTTTGCAACGGGTCTACCGCACCGAGCTGGCACGGGGCGCTTCGCAGCAGCTGACACTGGGGGACCGCATCGTCCAGCTCAACGATGCGCTGGTCCAGCTTCCGGACGGTTCCGCCCTGCCCCTGACCGCCACTGAACTGGCTCTGCTGCGCAAGCTGGCCGAGAATCGGGGCCACATCGTAACCTATGACGCCCTGTGCGAAGCCGTCTGGGGCGCGGATTACTACGGCTGTGAAAACAGTTTGAACGTCCACATCCGCCACCTGCGCGAAAAGCTGGAGCCCCTGCCCGGCAGGCCGCAGTTTCTGCGCACCGTGCGGGGCATCGGCTACAAACTGGCCGGGGAGGTACGCTCATGAAAACCTTTTCGCGCCTTCTCCGGCGGTATCTGCTGGCGGCGGTGGGCATCGTGCTGCTGATGTTCGTGCTGGGCACCAGCTTTTTGGGCTGGGTGCTCTGGCGGGAAGGGCAGCGCCCCCAGCGGGAATACTCTTACAGCAACATTGCCGATTCCATGGTGCAGACCGCCGACGGCCTTGCCTTCGGCCCGCAGCACACCCCCGAAGAATGGATGGACGGCTACTCCTGGGCCATGGTGCTGGACGCCGACGGCCGGGTGATCTGGAGCTATGCACTGCCCCGGACGCTCGACCGCCGCTACACCTCCAGCGATGTGGCCCGGTTCTCGCGCTGGTATCTGGACGACTACCCGGTCTTCTGCTGGGCGGAGGACTACGGGCTATTCGTGGCCGGTACGGAGCCGGGCAGCATGTGGAAGTACACGGCCTACACCTCGCCGGGGATGCTGACCGACATTGCCGGGTTCCTCCTCCCCTGCCTGCTTGGGATGCTGGCGGCCGGACTGGCCGTCTGCTTTCTGCTCAGCTGGCGGGGTGCCAGAGAACTGCTGGCCCTTGCCCGGCGGGACAATGCCCGCACCCAGTGGATCGCGGGCGTCAGCCACGATGTGCGCACCCCGCTGGCGCTGATCTTAGGCTGGGCCGAGCAGCTGGAGCAGGATGCAGCCCTGCCCGCCCCGGCACGGCAGAAAGCCGGTGGCATCCGCACCCAGAGCGAGCGGCTGCGCACCCTCATCGACGATTTGAACCTGACCAGCAAGCTCCAATATGGAGCCCAGCCCCTCCGGCGGGAGCTGCTGACCGTCGGCCCGCTGCTGCGGCAGCTGGTGGCCCAGTTCTGCGACAGCCCCCTGGCCGACCAGTGCGACCTCTCGCTGACCCAGACCCTCGATGCCGAACAGGCCCAAATCTCTGCAGACCCCGCCCTTCTGGGGCGGCTGGTGGAAAACCTGCTCAGCAACAGCGTCCGGCACAACCCGCAGCCGGTGACCGTCTGCCTGTGTGCCGAGGTCCGCAGCCGTCAGCTCTGCCTGACCTTCACCGACGACGGCGTCGGCTACCCGCCCGCCGTGCTGGCCGCGCTCAAAGAGCCGGAATCCTCTGAGGATGCTCCCCACATCCTCGGCCTGCATGTCGTGGAGCAGATCGCCGCCGCTCACGGCGGAACTGCCGTGTTCGAACAGAACCACCCCCATGGAGCCAGAGCGGTCATCCGCCTCCCGCTGGGGGAGCTGGCGCGAAGCGCCTGAGAGGGCCATACCTCACCGTTTCAGCTTTTCTTCGATCTTCTCCTTCTCCAGCCCCTCGCCAATGACGATGAGCACCTCCTGCCCATTGGGAATGCCCGCGGCGGTCAGGCCGTCGGCGGTAGCGTTCAGCTCCACCCAGCCGCCTGCATCCCGCACGAAGCCCTTCACCCGCAGCACATGGCCGCAGGCGGGGTCGGTGAACAGCGACGGGATGTTCCGTTCCAGCTGCTCCCGTGGCAGGCCCAATTCCAGAAAATAGGCCGAACCAAAGGCCCTGCGCTCATCAAAATGCAGCTTTTCGCAGCTGGCCTGCCGATAGCCGCAGCAGTCTAGGGCCGCGAAGTCGGCATCCGTCAGGTCGGCCCAGTCTTTGGTCAGAAACTCGCCGGGCTGGAAGCTCCGGCTGCACTTGCAGGCGGTCAATGCACGGCGCAGATGTTCCTGTGCGGCCTGCATGTCCGCAGCGTCGGCCAGCTGGCTCCGGCTGAACACCACCCTCCCTGCGTTGGCCGCCTCGGACGCCAGGATATAATCGGCCTGCGCCGAGAGGGTCTCCGGCAGCAGCGCATCTACGATGGCGATGACATTGCCCAGCTGATACCACCGGTCCAGCGGGTCGTCCCGCAGGACATCGAAGAACTCGTCCACGTCAAAAATGCCGCTCGGCTCCACGAGCACCCGGTCAAAGCCGCGCATCGCCATGGAGATGAGCTTGGTGCGCATCCGGCGCTGGTGGGTGTCGCAGTCGCACCCGCCGCTGATCGTCTCGATCTCGCAGTGGTCGCCCAGAAGGTCCTGCACCAGCATGGCGTCCACGTTCACGGCGCCGAAGTCGTTTTCCAGAATGCAGACATTGTGCCCCTGTGCCACCAGATACGCCGCGTACCGGCGCAGAAATGTGGTCTTTCCGGCTCCCAGAAAGCCGGTGATGAGATCTACCTGTACCATCGTTGTCCCCTCCGCTGTTTTGATTTCAGGGTCAGTATACTATAACCAGCAAAAACAAGCAAGGGGAAGGCGTTGTGCCCTCCCCTTGTCTGGTCCTTATAGAAACTCTACGCTTCCATCCTCGATGTGGTACATACCGATTCAGCGGCCCACCGGATCGCGGCCGAAAAAAAGACGCCGGTGCAGCGCACTGCATCAGCGTCCGGAGGATCATTTTCTCTTATGCGTGGTTGAAGCCCTTGCCGAAGACCTCGGTGGTGCTCAGCATGGACATGAAGG
>UMLT01051585.1_pt1 | contig 10542 bp, 7 predicted proteins | sample 1966641 | NCBI WGS metagenome assembly UMLT01 (sample SAMEA4836208, study PRJEB28245) | human gut metagenome | biome: gut microbiome; material: fecal sample | place: Denmark | collected 2008 | reverse complement strand
TATAATTATGATTTAACTAATTTTTTTAGATTCATTATGATTCGTTTTAATATGACAAATGAAGAAGATCCAGAAAAAATTGATATAACAAAATTTACAAAAGATGACTTAAGAAAAATAACCCTTGAAGATATACATTCATATATTTCACATTTAGCAATTGATAATAGAGCTAAAGCAACAACAAGAGCTAGAAAAATATCAACTTTAAGAATATTTTTTAAATATGCTACAGTTAAAGAAAAATTATTAGATGTTAACCCTGCTCAAAATCTTGAAACACCCAAACTTGAAAAAAGAATGCCAAAATATCTTTCATTAGAGCAAAGCCAAAAGCTATTAAAAGTTGCTGATAGCACAGACAATCGTAATTATAAAAGAGATTTTGCGATCACTACACTTTTCCTAAACTGTGGAATGAGATTATCAGAATTAGTCGGAATTAATATTCGTGATATTGATTTTGATGAAAATAAAATGACTGTTATAGGTAAAGGAAATAAAGAACGTGTAATTTACTTAAATAAATCTTGTATTAATGCAATTAATGACTATTTAGCTTCAAGGCCTGCTCCATCTCTTATAAAACGTGATTCCAAAAATTCAGATAAAGCCCTATTTCTTAGTGAACAAAAAAAACGTATAAGTAATAGAACAGTTCAATTAATTATTACAAAAGAATTAGAAGCGGCTGGATTAGATACAAAAAAATTATCCGTTCACAAATTAAGACATACTGCAGCAACTCTAATGTATCAATATGGTAATGTTGATATTAGAGCTTTACAAGAATTGCTTGGACATGAGAGCATCGCAACTACTGAAATTTACACACACGTAAGTAATGAACAAGTTAGAGATGCAATTGAAAGAAACCCATTAAACCAATAATATTTGAAAGGAATTATTAATATGAATCCATTATTTAAAAATACTACAAAATATACTGAAAAAAGTTACCAACAATTTGTTAATTTTCATGGCACCAAGTTTAATTTCTCTTATAATTTTTCAACAATAATTATGCTTATTCTTATGATATATTGTATTATATACAGCATATCTCAAAAAACATTTTTACTTACTTTACTTTTTATAGCTATGATTGTTCTTTATGTTTTTATAAGAATTTACATACCTGCAAAAAAATATGTTCAAACAAAAACAAAATATGAAAATAAATCTTCATATTTTACATTTAATTTTTATAAATTTTATTTTGAAATAGACAAAACAAGAGTTTATTATTTTAAATTGCATAAGGTATTTGAAACAAAAGATTATTTTTACTTATATCTTGATGAAGATACCGCTTTTCTTGTAAGCAAATCTGGTTTTAAAATAGGAACACCTAAAGATTTTTCCGAATTTATAAAGAAAAAATGTATATTTAAATATAGTAAAGAAAAATAGATCATATATTCGACAAAATATTCCTTCTATTCATATTATATATAAATAATATGAAAGGAGGATTTTTATTGTGCAATTAGAAGGAAAAAGAATCGGCTTCGTATTCACAGGCTCATTCTGTACATTTAGAAAAACCATTGAAGAATTAAAGAAAATTGTAAAAGCGAAAGCAAAAGTAATTCCAATTATGTCAGAACATAGTTATACAATGGATACAAAATTCGGAAATGCTATTGATTTTATAAATGAAATAGAAGATATTACAAATGAAAAAATTCTACATACAATTCAAGATGTAGAACCATTAGGTCCAAAAGATATGCTTGATATTTTAGTTGTTGCACCTGCAAGTGGAAATACAATGGCAAAACTTGCAAATGATATAATTGATGGTACTGCAACAATGGCCGTTAAATCTCACTTAAGACGCGAAAGACCAGTTGTTATAGGAATTTCTACTAATAATGGACTTTCTGGTTCTGGTGAGAATATTGGAAAATTATTAAATAGAAAACATTACTACTTTATTCCATTTAGGCAAGATAATCCTATTACAAAACCTCGTTCTCTTGTTTTTGATCCAACTTATTTATCAAAAACTATTGAATATGCTTTAGACAATGAACAAATTCAGCCTATTATTTTATAAGTAAAAAGAAGCGGTATTTAATACTGCTTCTTAAAACTATGTATTTTCATTCATCAACAAATATTTACCCTCATAAACTTGTTTTACACCATCTATCTTTTCAAAATCTTTAGGTTCTACAAATCTGCTTTTTTTATTAAATTTACAAATATGTGCCTTTTCTAATACATCTGCCACAAAGAAACTACAAACATATCTATTTTTGAAACGAACTGGGATTTTAAAAAATCTTAATACAATACCAATAAAATCATATTTATATAAATCAGAATGAATTTTCATATACTTAATTATTTTTTTCAAATTTCTAGATTGTTTTTTGGTAACTTCTATTTCAAATATTCTACAAGTTGTTTCATTAAATTTATTAAAAAAATCACCATCTCTATTTTCAATAACAAATCCACTGTTTATTATTGAATTTAATTCTTTTCTACCAAAGCTATATATTTTATCACATTTTGGAGTTAATGATATTGCTATATGACTATATTTATAATGTATAAAAAGTTTTATAAGTCTTGATGGCATTGTATGTGTGTGCATCTGTATAACATATATCTTATTGCTTTTCATTTGTTTATTCACCTCTTATAATACTATTTATCTTATTACTTTTTATTACATCTTTTTAATTGTAACACAATAGACTATAATTGTCACTACATCATTTACAAAATATTAAAAATTAATTCAACTCTGAATAAATCACCATCTAATTTCAAATTAAATACACCTTTTTGAATCTCTGTTAAATTCTGTGCTATTGATATCCCAAGTCCACTTCCCTCAGTTGTTCTTGATTTATCACCTCTAACAAATCTTTGCATTAATTCTTCTGCAGATATATTAAGTTTTTCTTTTGATATATTTTTCATTTCTATATATACTTCATTTGATTTTTTTATTATATCAATATATACTCTTGAATTTTCTAAAGCATATTTTGAAATATTACTAAATAAATTTTCTACAATTCTATACATATATCTACTATCTGCTAATATATATATTTCACTTTCTTTTGCTTCTAATAATATTTCTAATTTTTTCGCCTCAAACTTATCTTCAAATTCACCAATTGCTTGATTTAATAATTCTACAATATTAATCTTCTCTATTTGTAGTTTTACATTTCCTGTAGAAACTTTTGAAGCTTCAACTAAATCTTCAATTAATTTTTTTAATCTTTGTGATTTTGAATCTAATATTTCTATATATTCATTAGCTTTTTCGTTTCTTATATCTTCCTTTTTTAATAAATCAACATAATTAATTATTGATGTTAATGGTGTTTTTATATCATGTGATACATTTGTTATTAATTCTGTTTTTAGCCTCTCACTTTTTATTCTATCTTGTATTGATCTCTCAAATCCATTTGATATATCATTTATATAATCAACTGATTGGTAAAATTCTGGTAAAAATTCTTTTCTTTCTAATGTATCATTATTATTTCCTTCATACATTTCCTTTAATTTTTCTTCTATTTTATCATAATCTGCAATTGCTTTTAATAATCTAAAAATAAATATTACTACTATTACTGTTTCCAATACGGCTGTAAAAACTAAATCTTCGTGGAATATTAGTAAAATCATAACTGCAAAAACAATAGCTATTACACAATCTAATATAAATTTCTTAGTTGTCTTATCAAAAAATTTAGATGTTCCTTTAAGTTCTTTAAAAAACTTTTCTAATTTTGAAAATAATTTTCCTAACTGTTTAAATATTTTTCCTATTATTGTACTTTTCCAAAACGTTTTTGCTTTTAATCTTCTTACAAATGTATCAAATATTATTGCAATTACAATATATATTGAAAAATATGCTGTTACTATTAAAGAAACTTCTAAAGATATATCAGAAGGAGTTGTCACACCAAAAGTCATAAGCATTATTATTGCAAAAATTGCCACACCTATTCCTAATATAATTTCTAATGGTATTTTATCAAAATCTGTTGTCGAAATACCTTCTACACCATTTTTATGCCCTATTGATATACTTAAATATAATAAAATTAAAATTGTCATCATTGTTGATATTGGAACTAATACATAAATAACTGTTTGATATGGTTTTAAAATCTCAATAAATTCATTTGACAATGCTTGATTAGAATTCTCTGCAAATTTTGGAGTGTATGATGTATAAATTTGAAAATCTTCTATATGTGCTGTTATATATTCTAAATCACTAGTAGTTGATTTTCCTACAATAACACCATCTTCAGATCCAGTTTCAAGTTGAAAAAGTTCATCTGTTGGTCCAACTTCTACATTATTTCTTGTAAAATATTTATATGTAAATGATTCTTGATATTGTTTTGCTCTTTTCCTTAATATTGCTGAATTTGTTTCTACTTTTCCATTTACTATATTAAAAATTTTATTACCATCTACATTTGCTATATAATTTTTTATTGATTCTATTGTACTTACATCAGATGTTAATTCAACATTAGTAAGTGCTTTATTATTATATATTATCAAAAAATACATTCTTGGTGCATCATAACTAAATTCACCATTTGCTGAATAAAAAATATATGAATCTCCATCTTCAATATTTTTATATTCTGGATTTTTATATATCAATTTTCGTGCTATGTCTGATAATCTTGTCATATATAATGACATAAATGATTCTGATTCAAAATATTTTTCTTCATCATAATATGTGGCATCTTTTACTTGAATATAAAATATTGATATTATTAATATTCCAACAAAAATTGGTAACATTATATAACTAAATAATTTTAGTATTCTACTGTTTCTCATTTTATTTTTTTCTCCTTATTAAAGGTTTTCTACTTTATATCCAACTCCCCATATTACTTTTAAATATTTAGGCTCTTTTGGATTTACTTCAATTTTTTCTCTTATATGTCTAATGTGTACTGCAATGATGTTTTCTGCTGCAAAACTTTCTTCTTCCCATATATTTGTATATATTTCGTCTATTGAATATACCTTTCCTTTGTTTTGTGTTAAAAATTTCAAAATATTATATTCTGTTGGTGTAAGTTTTACTTCTTTACCATCTACAACAACTTTTTTTAATTCATCATCAATTGTTAAATTTCCTGCTTTTATTAGTCCTGCTTTTTCTGATAAAACATTGTTTTTTGAACATCTTCTTATAATTGCATTTACTCTTGCAATTAATTCTTCTGGATTAAATGGTTTTGTTATATAATCATCTGCTCCTATATTTAATCCATTTATTTTATCTATATCTTCTGATTTTGCTGACAATAATATTACTGGTATATCTTTGTTTTTTCTTATCTCTTCTAGTGTTTCTATTCCATCTTTTTTTGGCATCATTATATCCATTATTATTAAATTAATTACATTATCATTTATTTGTTTTAAAGCTTCTTCTCCATCATAAGCTTTATAAATAAAATAATTTTCTTTTTCTAAATATATTTCTATTGCTTTTACTATTTCTTTATCGTCGTCTACTACTAGTATGTTATACATAAAATTTTCTCCTTTATAACTTTTTCTTCATTATTATACCATGTTTTGAGCTATTTCGGAATATCTGTTTTATTAATTTTTTATTAAAAAGAAAACAACCATTAAATTATGGTTGCTCTCTATTCTTATATTTATTCCACATCATGTCTTGCTAAAATTCTAGCAGGCCTTTTTCTTAGAATTTTAAATAATGGTAATAATCCAACTAATATATTAACTCCAAATATAATTAAAATACTTAAACCTATTGTTTGAAAATTAACAATAAACAATCTTGAGGCTGATTGAATTTTAGTAATTGATGCCAATATATATGTCATGAGTGCAATTCCTGGTACACTTCCAAATACAGTGATAGCAATAATTTCACCTAAAAACATTCTATATATATCTGATTTTTTTACTCCAATTGCTCTAAATACTCCAATTTCTTTTATTCTTGATAAGAATGATGCTCTCATCATCAAATATATTTCAACTAGTGATATTGCAAGTATTATAGATGCTAATATTATTGCACTTTTTACTGAATCTTTTTTATATTCTAGATAATCACTTCTATCTTTTTCATATCTATCAATAATATTCAATCTATACTCATCTTTAAATTTATTCATAACTTGTGATTTATCTTTTGCATATATTGTCATTGAATTTTGCTTATTAATTACATTATATTTTACTGTATTATTATTTACAAGATATGCCTGTAAATCTGCTTGACTATCATAATATCCAACAACTACAAGTTCTTCTCCATTTACTTGTGCTTTTATTGGTTTATTTAATTTCATAGTATCTTTATTAATTTGATTTACTATAACTTCATAATCATTTTCTGGTAATCTTCCTTTTGTTAATGTAATATCATCTAAAAACAAATTATAATCCATTACTTCACTATCTGTTGTTTCTTCTTTATAAATACTAGTAAACCAATCATTTACATTATTTGTCCCTGTGGCATTTGCGATTATATTCACAAACATAGATTTATCAACAAATATAGACTCTGCTTCTGTGTCTGCAATTCCAACTATTTTAAAGTCTTTTAAGTTTTTGATAGTTAAACTTCTTCCTAGCAAATCTTCATCTGTTTTTATTCCTAAACTTCTTGCCATTCCCATATCTGATGTGACAGATTGTACTACTCTTTTATCTACTACAATTTCATACTCATTTTCTGGCATTCTACCTTTTATTAAATTATCTGCTGTTATTGTATCTATACCTACTAAATATCCATTAACCATTGCAGGACGTGTTGCTGTCTGATAATAATCCTTATTATTTAATGTAAATACAACTCCTCCGCTTCCAGGCAATATGTAATCAATTCCAGACTCTTGCTCATATTTTAGAAAATCATCAACACTTATTGTAGTGTTTTCAACCTGTAAATAATTTCTATCTATTTGCATAAAATCTATATCTCTTACATCTAATGCACCATATATACTACATATTGCATATACAACAAACATACTTGATGCAAAAAATCCTAATAATAATAATTTTTTTAGTATAGTATAATTTGAAATTCTTTTAAAACCTGTAATTATTGATTTCGCTATTCCATAAATTGATTTATATTTTGCTTTATATTTTTTATCAGATATATTTTCCAAATTATATTTTTCTTCATCATAAATGCTTTTATCAATCTTTTTGTAATGATCATCTACTAATTCTATTGATGAATTTTCATCAACAACTTCTACCTTGTTTTCTGATTGGATATAGATATTTCCATCTTTTATTGCTAATTTTATATTAATCTTATCTTGCTTGTTATCAGAATATATATTTACATTAATATCATCTTTATCGATATTATTAATATTTTCAAAATCTTTTAAATATAATTTGTTATCTAATCTATATTCTAATGATTCTTTTGGCTCATTTTCATAATCTTTAACAATTTTTCCATCTTGAAGTTCTATAATTCTTGAAGCATAAAAATTAGCTAAATCAACTTCATGTGTTACAAGAATTACTAATTTTTCTTTTGAAATTGCTTTTATTATATTCATTACTTGTAAAGAATTTTTACTATCTAAGTTACCAGTTGGTTCATCTGCAATTACTATACTTGGATTTTTTACAAGTGCTCTTGCAATTGCTACTCTTTGCTTTTCTCCACCTGATAACATTTTAGCAGGTCTATTTCTATATCTGTACATTTTTACTGCTTCAAGAACATAATTTACTCTTTTTTGTATTTCTTTCTTATTTTTTATTCCCATCATTTTTAATGATAGTGCAACATTATCATATACAGACATATTTTCTAACAATTTATAATCTTGAAATATATATCCCATATTTAGATTTCTTATTTTATCAACTGTATAAGCTCTTTTATGTGTTATTTTTTTACCATTTATGTATATTTTTCCACTATTAACTTTATCAAGTCCACCTATTGCATTTAATAATGTTGTTTTTCCACTTCCTGAACTCCCTAAAATTGCAACTAATCCATTATCACCTAATTCAAGAGATGTATTATTTATGATATGCATTTGATTTCTTTTTCTTCTATTAAAATATTTATTTACTTTTACTAATTTTATCATAATATTACACCTCCTCATTATATCTGTTCATTGCAGAACTTTTAAATATTTTCTTTGCAAATTTTCTTGCTATTAATTGTGTTACTACAAACAAAATTAAATACATTAAAATACATTCATTTAATGTTATATATTTTATTAGGTTTGCAATAAATTCGATTTTTATAATATCTTGTTTTACTAGATATCCAAAGGTTAATACCATTAAATATGATAATGTTGAATTTATAAATAATTCAATATTTAATATTTTTCTTGTACTCTTAGATGTTGCTCCTAACATTCTTAAAGTTGTATAATATATATTTCTTGATTTTAGAATAATACTTATTATCAAATATGATATGAAAAATACCACTATTATTACAAATATTGTTACTACTACTTTAAATATTTTTACAATCTGGCTTTCATTTTCATATTCCACTTTAAAGTCTGTAGCCTTTTTAGGTTTTAATCCCAAATTTTCCAATTCACTCATTGTTTGGTCTATTATACTTGCATCTTTTACATATACACTTGATTGATATGATGGCTTATCATATAATGAGTTGTAATCATCAGGATTTATAATTATTGCATTTTGATAATAACTATAATCTGTATATCCTGTTAACTTCTTTAGATTTGACTTTGTAAATGTTTTTGTAATTGTTAAATCAATATTATCTTCATAATAAATATTGCTTACACTTATATTTATATTTTGATTTATTATTTTATTATTTTTAAATTGATATTTTAAATCATCATTTACAATTGCTGTACCTGGTTCAACATTTTCACTTGTTTCAATAGTGTATTGTACATATTTATCATTTAATAATGTTTTCATATCACTATATTGATTATGCACATAAGATCTTACTACTTTTTTAACTTCATTTGATACATAAAAAGTTCTATCATATATAGTATTGTTTTCATTATATTGAATTCCAACTATTTTTACTGTTCTTATTGTATCTCCTTCTCTATATGATTTTTGTAGCGAAAATTCACTATTTAATGTTTCATCTAACATTTGTGTTATAGTATAGTCATCTTTATTTGCTTTTAAGATAATTTCGTCATCATTTTCTGGCATTCTTCCTATATCTAGATTTCCTTTGAAATTATTTATATCTTTTATATATCCATAAGTATTTAGTGTATCATTTCTTAATATAAATTCTGTATCTAATGAAATATCATCTTCTACTATATAGTCTATATTTGATAATTGTTTTATTTTATTATAATCATCTTCTGTAAATGGTTCTCTATTTTGTTTATTTATTAATATTCTTTCTTTTGAAATATCTCTTAAATTTGCACTATATCCACTGTTTTCTTCTGTTGAATGTTCTACTAATTTAAAAGCCGAATATTCAGATAAAAATGCAACACTCATAAATGTAAATACTATAAATAATAATATAAATTTTGAGAATATATTAAATGTATTTCTGATTCCTAATCTATATTGATTTGGAATTGTTATATTTTTCCCACTTGCTTGTGTTATTTTTGAATCTTCGTTTATATTTTTTATTTCAGTGTTTTGTATCATTCTTCCATCATGCATTTTTATTATTCTTGTTGCATATTTCTCGACTTGTTCTATATTATGTGTTACAATAACTACTAATTTGTCTTTTGCTACATTTTTTAATAATTCTATAATTTCATATGCTGACTTTGTATCTAAATTTCCAGTTGGCTCATCTGCAACAATTATTGGTGTATCTTTTACAATTGCTCTTGCTATTGCTACTCTTTGTTTTTGCCCTCCTGATAGTTTTGATACTTTTGTATTTTTAAATTTTGTGAGTCCTACTTTATCAATTATATCAAGTACTTTTTTCTTAATTTGTCTTCTTTTATATCCATTCAATAATAATACTAGTTCTACATTTTGGTATACTGTATAACTATTAATTAAATTGAAACTTTGAAAAATATTTGCTATATATTTTTTTCTATATTCTTCAAAGTCTTTTTCAGTATAATGGCTTGTTTCTTTGCCATTTATATACATTTCTCCTTCTTCATAACTGTCAATTCCTGATATTACATTTAAAAGTGTGCTTTTTCCACTTCCAGATTCTCCTGTTATTACTACAAATTCACCTATGTTTAATTCTAAATTTACTTTTGATATTCCTGTTGCTACAATTCCATTTGTGTAATAAATTTTTGATACATTTTCTAATTTTAACATATGTATTTCCCCTTTTTATATTTTGGTAAGTTTGATTAAATAGAAAAATATGGCAAGTTTTTTTCTTACCATATTGATTATATAATTTTATAAGTTTGTAGTCAATGAATATTTTATTAATTTCTATAGCTTAATACAATTTATCTGCTTCTTCTTGTGTTATTACTTTTTGTTTTACAGAATAATCTATTTGTT
>UMLT01047239.1_pt1 | contig 10546 bp, 10 predicted proteins | sample 1966641 | NCBI WGS metagenome assembly UMLT01 (sample SAMEA4836208, study PRJEB28245) | human gut metagenome | biome: gut microbiome; material: fecal sample | place: Denmark | collected 2008 | reverse complement strand
TATACATTGGCGGCGGAAGGAACTGAGCAACTTGCACCGCAACTGCAACCAGTGTCGCAACCGCAGTCTGTCCAACAGCCACCGATATATATGGTTCAGGCCCAACAGCCTCCTGTTCAACAACCTGCGGCTGTCTACACGGAAGAGCCTATCACGACAGGCGGTTATATTGGCATTTTTTTGTTGCTGATGCTCCCGCTCATCAATATGATATGTTTTATTATCTGGGCATGCGGAGGTTGTCATAAAGTAAGTAAACGGAATATGGCGCGTGCCATGCTTGTCTGGATGATAATCGGGACGGTACTTTCGGGAATAATCGTCTTGGTCGTTATCCTGTTTTTCGGTAGTGAACTGGATTCACTGAAAAATCTGGCAACCGGTCTTGGCGAATAGCCGGAACAAAAGACATATCGATCTCACAATGATGGTATACACTTTCTAATCTAAAAAATAACTAATTAATAGGAGGAAACAAATTATGGCATTCTGTGGAAAATGTGGTCAAAAAATTGAAGAAGGAATCAAATTCTGTCCGGCTTGCGGAGCACCTGTAGAAGTAAATGCGACTCAATCTGCTCAATCACAGCAACCTGCCGGCGGGTACAATCAGGCGGACATCGAGCAAAACAAAGTGATGGCGGTGCTGGCTTATTTCGGTATACTGGTACTGATACCGATTTTTGCAGCTAAGGAGTCTAAGTTCGCTCGCTTCCATTCCAACCAAGGATTGGTGCTGTGTATTGCCGCTGTCTTATACGGAGTTGCGTATAGTATCTTGAGTGCTGTCGTTTTAGCTATTTCGTGGAGGCTTTATTTTGTTGTCAGCCTTCTCGGTCTTGTCAGCATTGTCTTTGCTGTGCTTGCCGTTATCGGCATCATTAATGCGGCAAATGGGAAAGCGAAAGAACTTCCTGTTATCGGCAAATTCAAAATATTGAAATAACGGGAGAAACGAGGGAGGCGAATTGCAGGCACAAGCGCAATCTGTCACGCACCGTTTTTTATATGCAGACTACTGAGTTGCACAATTGTGTGGTACTTTCAATGAACGTGTATAGTTGATATAGTCGTATGCGTGTACTTCGTAGTCTGCATTCTTTCATTTCTGTATTTTACTTTTTAGTTCCCAGCCAAGTCCATTTGTGCCAGATTGTTTCCAGCGGACCTTGTTTGTGTCTGGCCAGCCACCATTTGCAGAATTGTACCTGTAACAGAAGAAGGACAATACCGATGATCAGACTGAGGGTATATCCACAATAAGGAGCCAGATAGAAGCCGAACGGGAAATAGATGATAGCTCCCAGTATAGATTGGCTGATATAGTTTGTTAGACTCATCTTACCGTAGAATCGGAGGTTGGACACGGCTTTCTTGAATCTTTCTTTTTGATAAAGCAGAATAAAGGAAGAAACCAGTACGATGGTGAATGCAAACTTCTGCCACATATCCAAAGCCGTACCTACTGTCTGTTTGATCAGGCTGCTGTCACTTTGCATGATTTGTTCTTTCAGAGAATAAAGTGGGGCAAAACAGATGGCTGCTATGATAAGTGCCTTTATCCAGAATTTCAGATGAGATTCGGTAGTGACGAATAGCTGTTTTCGTCCGATATACAGACCAAAAAGGAAAAGTCCTGCTGTCTGTAAAAAACGTCCGGCGCCAATAGCCCAGAACAAACTGGCTTTTTGTCCCAGTGTGACGTTGCCTGTCAGGAATTCCCAGAAATTCCCGCCTTTAGTATAGGCTGCTACTTCATCGTACATTGCTCCGACATTCAGGTCAGGTAGGGTATAGCCCGGATTGAAAAGGCTCATCACATAGTGATACCATTCAATAGGCTGTAGCAGGAATATGATAGAAGTAATCAGAATTGCTTTATCGCTCCATTTGCGTACAATAAATAATATAAGGCTCACTACTGCAAACAAGAGCAGTACATCCCCTGCCGGAAAGAAAGCGGCGTTGAGAGTGGCAAAACCTACAAGTAATATCATTCTCCATAGGAAACGATAACCGAAATCTTTTCCTTTTAGCAGCTGATTATGTGATTGGATATAAAAGGTAAATCCGAAAAGCAGAGCGAATATCGCATAAGATTTTCCGGCAAACAAAGAGAATATTACATTGAGTACGCCATTGTCCAGAATAGTCAGCCATTCGGGGGAACTTTCCGGATAAACAGGAAAAATAAAATGTTCCAGGTTATGTACCAGGAGGATAGCCATGACGGCAAAGCCTCTGAGGGCGTCTACTACCTCAATTCGTGATGTTTTTGTTGATAATTCCATGGGGTTGATTTATGATTGTTTTTTTAGTGAATATTCGTTTTACCCATTTGTTAGCGGGCTTCTCAAAATAGTAATAAGAGAATAAACTAAGTGCAATGGTAATGCAAAAGATAATAGGGATACTTATCATCCATTTTGGCTATTTATTGGAACAGTCCAGCCACCAGTCGATCATTTTCCGTGCCAGACTCAGTTTACGGGGTAGTTCCGGTAAATGATCCCGGGTATAGAAATCACCGGAACTGAGTTCCTCATCCTGTAATGTGATTTCACCTTCGGCATAATCTGCAATAAAACCGACCATTAATCCGCTGGGATAAGGCCAGGGCTGATTGCCGAAATAAGTGATGTTCTTCACATCCAGTCCCGTTTCTTCTTTTACTTCGCGGGCTACACATTCTTCCAGTGTTTCTCCTGTTTCCAGAAACCCGGCAACGAGGCTGTTGAATCTGCCTTTAAAATTGCGGGCATGAACCAGTAGGATAGAATCACCTTTTCTCACTAATACAAGAATAGCGGTAGAGATAGCCGGATAAACCTCCCGACCGCAGTTAGGGCACTTTTTCATGATGGATTCCTTTTGCTCCATCGGTGTGCCACAGGCAGAACAGAACCGGCTGTTTCTATCCCAATGTAATATTTCGTGTGCTTTCCCTGCTGCCTGGTAATGGGCTACGGGCAGGCATTCATAAGAAGCCCTAAGCCCGACTAATACATACTTGGCCGATTCTTCAATAGGACGGGCCAGGGAGAAGGCTTTGCAATTACTTCCTTCTAAAGTCGTTACATCATGTACGGTAGTCTTTTCTATCATAAAGACGGGAGGTATCTCTCCATAAGGGAGGGCAAATGTGCCGTTCTCTTTCTTTTCAAGCAGTAGTTCGTCTTTGTAGAAGACGAACCACCAGGATTGTGCTGTTTGACTCATTTTTTTCTTTCTGTATTCTTCGAACTGCGAAGTTATGAAAACTGTTTTATTAATGCAATAAAATAGGCTGGTCAATGTCAATCTCTTTGATAAAGTAGTCGTCATGTGAGATGGCTATGACAGTGCCCGTGTAGTTTTTGATGGTAGCAGTAATAATTTCAATGCTTTGTATATCCAGATTGTTGGTCGGTTCGTCCAGTATAAACATATCGGGTGTATTATTGCTGATCATCAGGCAGCAGAAAGCCAGTCGCATTTTTTCTCCCCCACTGAGTTTCCGGCAGGATTTGTCCCATTCGGCAGCGGGAAATAAAAAACGGTTTAGGATGATCTTTATTTCATGTTCCGGCAGGTTACGACTATTGAAAGCGTAAGCTTGCTCTAAAACACTGCTCCGGTCATCAATGATAGAATACTCCTGATTTAGGTAGACGTAAGTGAAATCTGCTCTTGTCAGTGTCCCTGTCTGAGTCTGGAGTTGTCCTGTGATTAATTTCAGCAGAGTTGTTTTTCCACTGCCGTTCAGCCCTTTTACACAGAGACGGTCTCCGCTTTTTATCAGGAAGCTGAGAGGGGTCTTCCAGAGAAATTGTTCCGGGTTGTCGGTGCCTGAAGTATTTTGGCTCTCTTTATTATCCATCTGATGATAGCTGAAATTAATCTTTTCTGCCGTAACAAGTATTTTTCCCGAATGGAGAGAGGAACTGTTGAAATCGGTTTTTAATACTGCTGTTGAAGGAAGCGAACTTTTGAGTTGATTTCGTTCATCTGTCAGTTTCCCGGCTTTTTCCTGATGGGCGTTGTTGAGTTTTGCAGTACTCTTTTCCGATTTGCTCTGCAATGAATTTAATACGATGCGTGGAACACCTTTTTTCATGTTCGCTTTCTCGCCACGTACATTCTGTTTCTCTCTGCGTTCAGCTGTTTCGCGGGCTACTTTGCGGGCGAGTCGGAGCGCTTTGTCCTTTTCTTCGATTCGTTCTAACAAGGCTTGCTGCATGATGTTTTTCTGTTCCTTGTAGAACTCATAATTGCCACCATAATACGTAAGCTGATGTTTCTCTAACTCACAGATTTCCGGAAGGAGGTTGAGGATTGTACGGTCGTGGCTTACTATCAGCAGTGTAGAACGCCATTTTTGTACCCAATCATATAAACGTTGCCGGCCCGATGAGTCGAGATGATTGGTTGGTTCGTCCATAAGGATAACGGATGGATTATGAATGTCCATACCTGCCAGAAATACACGTGTCTTTTCTCCTCCGCTAAGCAGATTCATTGGATAGGATAACGTGAACTGTCCTAATCCCCAGGAATCAAGAGCGGCCATGGAACGTTCTTCTATGTTCCAGTCATCGTTCAGAATTGTGAAATTTTCGGTTGAGGCATCCCCTGCGAGGATAGCGTGCAAAGCTTCTTGTTTATGGTCTGTCTGCAAAGCTTGTGCAATGGTCAGCGAATCATATTGTCCGAAATGCTGTGGAATATAATACAGGTCGTCCGGACGGACAATGACACCGGAAGATGGTGATCGTTGTCCGGCAATGATTTGTAGCAACGTGGATTTGCCACAGCCGTTATTACCGACTAATCCTAATTTTTGTCCTTTGCTGATGGCAAAGTTAAGGTCACTGAATAATACTTCTTTATCCGGATGGATATAGCTGATTTGTTGAATACTAATAGGCATGATGGTCTATTGGGTTTGAGGTTGAAAACTGGGTGAAGATAATCACCGGGGTAAGGGAACGACAAACACAATACTGGCTAAACAACACGAATTTCGTGATGCTTAACGGTTATGAAAAAGCATAGATGAAAAGTGATGTTTACTAGAAGTGTTGTCTTACTTAGAAATTCTCATTGTGGTAAGTATATAGTTTAACTTGGTCGCAAAGATAATACTTTCTTATAAATATCGCTCTATTTCAGTTAAAAAGATATTTTAGAGCCTCCGTTTATGTGGTTTAGAGGCTCTATTCAATTTTATACGTCGAATAATTGGTTCAATCCTTCACTCATGCTGGGATGCGTAAAGATGAAGTCGCGCAGGAATGTATAGTGTTGCCCGGTCTTCATAGCCATCGTGACGATATTAATCAGTTCCGGAGCATCCGTACAGAATAGGGTACAACCCATTATTTTCCCGCTATGGCTGTTGATGATAGCTTTCAACATGCCATCAGTTTGTTGCAAAGTACGTGAACGGACAACGGAAGTTGCCGGTAATCGGGAAACTTTAAAAGAATACCCCCTTTTTAGTGCTTCTTCTTCCGTAATTCCGATATGTGCCAGCGGCGGGTCGATGAATACGGCATAGGGCAACGGATTCCGGTCGTTGATATCCCGCTTTTTATCTCCGAAAAGTTGGTCCCGGATAATACGATAATCATCCAGTGAGACATACGTGAATTGTGCGCCTCCTTTTACATCCCCCATTGCCCATATATGGGGCGTATTGGTACGTAACTGGTCATTGACAACAATAGCGCCATGGGCATCAACTTCTATTCCGGCTGCTTGCAGGTTCAGTCCTTCAATCATCGGCTTACGACCTGTTGCTACCAGAATAGCATCTCCATCTACAAAGTAAGGGGTACCATCGGAAGTATCCGAATAAGTCAGAGTCACCCCGTCATGCGTATCATGAATAGACTGTGTACGCACATTCAAGCGGATCTCAATGCCTTTCTTTTCCATTACCTCCCGGATACTTTTGGCAATATCCGAGTCATTGCGGGGCATAAATCTGTTTCCTGCTTCGAGGATAGTGACTTTGCTTCCGAATCCGGCATACATGGACGCAAATTCCAGGCCAATATAACCGCCACCTATGATAATCAGGTGTTTAGGCAGGATATCCAGATCCAGGAGAGTAGTACTGGTGTACACATTTCTACTTTGCTGAATACCTTCTATATTCGGAATGATGGGTGTGGAGCCGGTATTGATAAAAATCTCCTTTCCCTGCAATTCGATTTCTTCTTCAGAGAGAACCACTTTCACAGTATTGGGCGAAACAAAAGATCCCATTCCCGTGTAAATAGTTACATTAGGACGTTTACTTAATCTTTCGTAGTTATTTTCTCTTAAAAAAGAGGTCAGTTTGTTCTTTCTGGCAATAGCCTGTGTATACATGTTGCTCTGCTTGTCAAAATTGTCATGATAAAGCAGAGTTGATATCTCTGATTCGTGAATCAAACTCTTGGTAGGTATACAAGCCACATTAGGGCAAGCCCCTCCGTACATTTCATTGGACCGCTCGACGATGGCAACCTGCCATCCTCTGTTGGAAAGTTCGGCAGCAAGCGTTTTGCCTGCCTTGCCGAACCCTATAATTATTGCATCATATTGTTTCATAACTTCCTTTCATTAACGATATATTCAGTAGTATAACAGATAAAAAAGTATATTGTTTGCGTTAGTTCCGGGAAGTCAGGGCATTCTGCATCAGTGGAATCAGTCTTTTTTTAGTGTTTTGAGTACGCGTTGTGACGAGTCTGAAAGAAGCACTACGGCTCCTGCAAGAATAACAATATCTTTGATAACCAATCTTCCGGCACCGGACAGTAACGGGAAGCCAAACTCTTCACCGCCCAGGTTGGGGACCCAGACTTCGGGCGTGGTAACAAGAAAGGATAGGGTACCTAATGTCATAATGATAGCAAGCGTATCACCTATCAACGCTACTTTCGGGAAGAAAATCCCCAGGAATACCAATATGCCGATACTCATAATGAGTGCTCCCAATCCATAAGAGAAAGTATACGTGTTATTGGCTTCATGCCATGCACGGTTTTCCGGTACGAAAGCTCCTTCCGGATTTTTGTGTTCTTTATATTCAGGAGTATCTTTCGCATAGAAAAAACTCATGAATGGACTGTTGGCGACAAACGGAACAATTCCGTCGGCTTCATAATGGAAGTATTTCAATCCGCCGATCCATACGAATATGACCAGGATAGCTACACGAATAAACTTAATTCCGAAATTCTTCAGGCTGGAGGTGAAGGTGAGTAAAGCAATCAATTTCTCTTTCATTTTGCGGTCTTTTTAATGGTTTAACTTAACACCGCAAAGATCGTGCTTTCTGCATCCCCCCGAAATGGCAATACTTCCGCTTCGCTTATCAATTCTTCCCTTCTTCCGTATTTCTGAATTGTACGGCACTCTGACCTGTCATGTTTTTGAAAAAACGGCTGAAGGAAGCCTGATCTTCAAAGCCCAGAATGTCGGCAATCTCTTTAGCGCTTTTGCTGCTGTAAAGCAGCAGGCGTTTGGCTTCTGCTTCTACGCGTTCGTGAATGACCCTTAGCGGAGAAGGTAACTTACAGGTTGAGAAAATGTTCGAAAGTGTTTTGGGAGACTTGTGAAGCATGTCGGCATAGTCTTGTACCTGCTTCTTGGTCCGGTAATGCTCGTCTACCAGATTGTAATACTGGCGGACAATCTCAAAGCCGGATTCCTTTTCCCGCGTGATATCCAGTCGCTGACGGGCGATTCGTGTGCATTGGATAATGAAGCGCTTCAGCAGGATACGTAGCATTTCTTCCTGCAGGCTGTCGGAAACGGTAAACTCGTTTTCCATGGCTTCGGTAATCTGATCCAGTTGCCGGCGTTCTTTTTCATTCAGAGTGAACCTGACAAGATGGGACGAACCGTTGAACAGGAAGCCACTGCATGATACTTCGTGGTCATTTCCATAGATACAATAGAAGTTACTGTTGAATAGCAAAGTCATATATTCACCTTCTATTGATTTAAATTCAAGATGTTGCAGATGAGTCAGTGAGATTACATCGTCTTTTGAAAGCACCATTTCCTGATGGTCAATTTCTACAGTGATGCTTCCTTGCCGGACCCATATAAACTTATAGAGTCCTTTTTCTTTTTGCAAAGCCTTCTCTGTCAGATATGAATCTGTGAGTGCGAGTGTTCCTTTTAGTTTGGTGTGATACTGTTGTAACATATTTATTCCTCCATAGCTGATGCGTCAAATGATAGTGGCAGTAAGTCGCCGATGCTTTTTACTTCGTAGATACATTCTTTGCCATATAGCAGAATGCGGATCGGTTGTCCGTAGCGTTTCTCCGTCTCCAGAATAACCTGGCGGCAGGCGCCGCAAGGAGGAATAGGTTTTTCTATAAAATCCTTTTCGGTTCTTGCTGCAATAGCGAGGGTCTTGATCGGTTGGTCGGGATACTGCGAGTTGGCATAAAACAGGGTAGTACGTTCCGCGCAAAGCCCTGACGGATAAGCTGCATTCTCCTGATTGGTTCCTGTCACAATGGTCCCGTCGTTCAGCAGTGCGGCGGCGCCTACTGAGAAATGTGAATAGGGAGCGTAGCTGCGGGCAGTTGCTTCCATGGCTGTTTTCATTAATGACTGGTCAGCCTCATTCAGTTCATCGTATTGATATACTTTAATTATAGCGGTAATTGTGAGGTCCTTCATATAGGTAAATAGGTTAGTTCTACATTATTAATGTTACAAAGTTAGAAAAGAGATTGATAATCCCAATTATTTTTCAGATTTTTGTGACCAATAATCCACATATCAATCAAAATGGAGAACAAATTGTATAGACTGGTCTTTTTAACTGTCCTTATTTTCTTTGCCGTAGGGGTACAGGCGCAAAGACGGAATGCACGTTATGTAGAATATATAAATAAGTATAGTGACTTGGCTGTGGAGCAGATGAAACTCCATAAAATTCCCGCAAGTATCACGCTGGCACAAGGATTGCTGGAGAGTGGGGCTGGAAACAGTCAGTTGGCACGTAAGAGTAATAACCACTTTGGTATAAAGTGTGGTGGCAGTTGGCGCGGGCGCACCGTTCGTCATGATGATGACGCGCGTAATGAATGTTTTCGGGCATATAGCCATCCCCGTGATTCGTACGAAGACCATTCTGATTTCTTGCGGAGAGGCGCTCGTTATGCCTTTCTTTTTAAACTGGACATCACTGATTACAAGGGATGGGCACGCGGACTGAAAAAAGCGGGATATGCCACCGATCCTTCCTATGCCAATCGTCTGATTACGATTATCGAAGATTACGATTTATATAAATATGACAGCAAAGGCGTTTACTCGGAGCGCAAACTGCGAAAGAACCCTTGGCTGCTGAGTCCGCATCCGGTATATATTGCCAATGATATCGCTTATATCGTAGCCCGTAGCGGAGATACCTTCAAAGATTTGGGTAAAGAATTTGATATCAGCTGGAAGAAATTGGTGAAATATAATGATTTGCAGCGTGATTATACACTCGTGGACGGAGATATTATTTACCTGAAGAGTAAAAAGAAGAAGGCGTCCAAGCCTCACACCGTATATATTGTAAGAGATGGAGACTCCATGCATGGCATTTCGCAGAAATATGGTATCCGTCTCAAAAATCTGTATAAGATGAACCGTAAGGACGGAGAATATATTCCGGAGGTAGGAGATCGTCTGCGTCTTCGCTAGAAGGCTGTTATATCCGTTTTTCTCCGGCACCGATGAAGCTATGCTCCGGCACCGGGGAACACCCCCTTCGGCACCGATGAGGAGGTGCTTCGCCACCGGGGAAGAAATTGCTGCCTTTTTTCTTTGCAAAAGTACTGCCGTATGAAAACTAAATGTCCTGCCCGTATGTTATTATGTATGATAAAACATGATTAATATATGAGTCTTAATATTGCAAAGGACAGTAAGAAACGTGTCGTCATAGTAGGCGGTGGTTTCGGTGGCTTGAAACTGGCTAATAAGCTGAAAAAATCAGGCTTTCAAGTGGTGTTGATAGATAAGAATAACTATCATCAGTTTCCTCCGTTAATTTATCAGGTGGCTTCGGCGGGTATGGAACCGACTTCCATTTCCTTCCCTTTCCGTAAGATATTCCAGCATCGGAAAGATTTTTATTTCCGGATGGCGGAAGTACGTGCCATTTTTCCCGAAAAGAACCTGATACAGACTTCCATAGGTAAGGCAGAATACGATTATCTTGTGCTGGCGGCAGGTACTACGACCAATTTCTTCGGTAATAAGCATATTGAAGAAGAAGCCATGCCTATGAAAAATGTATCCGAGGCTATGGGATTGAGAAATGCTCTTTTGGCCAATCTGGAACGTGCGGTAACTTGCTCCAACAAACAGGAGCAACAGGAATTACTGAATGTTGTGGTCGTTGGTGGCGGAGCTACAGGGGTGGAAGTTGCAGGAGTACTTTCGGAAATGAAGAAATTTGTATTGCCGAATGATTATCCCGATATGCCCAGTAGTCTGATGCATATTTATCTGATAGAGGCCGGTCCACGATTACTCGCCGGAATGTCGGAGGACT
>UMLT01069110.1_pt1 | contig 10637 bp, 8 predicted proteins | sample 1966641 | NCBI WGS metagenome assembly UMLT01 (sample SAMEA4836208, study PRJEB28245) | human gut metagenome | biome: gut microbiome; material: fecal sample | place: Denmark | collected 2008 | reverse complement strand
ATTGTGAGTATTCGTTGTAATAATTTCGATGATGCAAGTTTACAGCATTTCCCGGAGTCCGGTAGGGGGGAATCCAACTTTCTTTAGGGGAAAAACTATCTGCGGATAGATTTTAGGTCATATTTGATAGTTTTTAGGTGTTGTTTTTTTGCGATGTGAACTTAATTCCTGCATTTTCTACCAAATTATTGCGATTAATAAAAAAGAACCGCTAATTTTGTGGCATCATTTTTATTTGAAAAGAATGACTGATGACTCTTTATTTTTGATTGATGTCGATAAGATACTTCGGACGAAGGCTTCGAAGCACTATAAGTACATCCCTAAGTTTGTGACTTCTTATTTAAAAAGAATCGTTCATCAGGATGAGATAAACATATTCCTGGATGAATCGAAAGACAAGGTGGGAGTGGACTTTCTAGAAGCATGTATGGGCTTTCTAGACGCAAAAGTAGATGTGAAAGGCATTGAGAATCTTCCCAAAGACGGGCTGTATACTTTCGTTTCCAATCATCCGCTGGGCGGACAAGACGGAGTTGCGCTGGGCTATGTGCTGGGGCGTCACTATGACGGAAAAGTGAAATATCTGGTAAATGACCTGCTGATGAACTTGCGCGGACTTGCTCCGCTTTGTATTCCGATTAATAAAACAGGGAAGCAGGCGAAGGACTTTCCGAAAATGGTGGAAGCCGGATTCCAGTCCGATAATCAACTGATCATGTTTCCCGCCGGGTTGTGCTCGCGTCGTTATAACGGAGTGATTCGTGATCTGGAATGGAAAAAAACATTTGTGGTAAAGAGCGTACAAACAAAACGTGATGTGATACCTGTGCACTTTGGCGGCAGGAATTCTGATTTCTTCTACAATCTGGCCAATATTTGTAAGGCATTGGGGATTAAGTTTAACATCGCTATGTTGTATCTTGCGGATGAAATGTTTAAAAACCGCCATAAAACTTTTACTGTCACCTTTGGTAAACCTATTCCCTGGCAGACTTTCGATAAGTCGAAAACACCTGCACAGTGGGCTGAATACGTAAAGGATATTGTATATAAACTGTAACTGATAGAACAACTATAACAAGGAATATGGAAGATATTATTAAACCGATAAGCAAGGAACTGCTGAAGGCAGAGTTGACGGAGGACAAACGCTTACGAATGACGAATAAGAGTAATAATCAGATTTATATTATTACTCACCTGAACGCTCCTAATGTGATGAGGGAAATCGGTCGTTTGCGTGAGATAGCTTTCCGTGCTGCCGGTGGAGGGACAGGTTTGTCAATGGATATTGATGAATACGACACAATGGAGCATCCTTACAAGCAGTTAATTGTATGGAACCCGGAAGCGGAAGAAATTCTGGGGGGATATCGGTATCTGCTCGGGACAGATGTGCGCTTTGATGAAAAAGGGGCGCCGATTCTGGCTACTTCCCACATGTTCCATTTTTCGGATACTTTTATTAAAGAATATCTGCCTCAAACAATCGAATTGGGACGCTCGTTTGTGACGCTTGAATACCAGTCTACCCGTGCCGGAAGCAAAGGTCTGTTTGCTTTGGATAATCTTTGGGATGGATTGGGGGCGTTGACTGTTGTCATGCCGAATGTGAAATACTTCTTTGGTAAAGTGACCATGTATCCCAGTTATCACCGTCGCGGTCGCGATATGATTCTTTATTTCCTCAAGAAGCATTTCTGTGATAAAGAACATCTGGTGACTCCAATGGACCCGTTAAAATCGGAAACTTCCGAAGAAGAACTGAAAGCGTTGTTCTGCAAGAATACGTTTAAAGAAGATTATAAGATTCTGAATTGTGAGATTCGCAAATTAGGATATAATATTCCACCGTTGGTAAATGCTTATATGAGTTTGAGTCCCACTATGCGTATGTTTGGCACAGCTATCAACTATGAGTTTGGGGATGTAGAAGAAACCGGAATCCTGATTGCTGTAGATGAAATATTGGAGGACAAGCGCATGCGCCACATCCAGACGTTTATTGAAAGTCATCCGGATGCGTTGAAAATGCCTTGTGAGGAGGATGAGGCGTTTACTCCTAAAGTCGTTACACCGCAGGCAGACTGTTACCGTTAATCTTGCGGTAGAGGTCAAGAGCAAAGACATCAGTCATTCCCGATATATAATCAAGTACCGCCTGTATTCTTTCATAGAGTGCAGGTGCTTTTATATTGTACTGGCTGGAGACCCGGTTAATTAGAAGTTCGGAGTAAGCCTTTCCGGGTGAGGTCACCGCATCTACCATTAACTCAAGTAGGGTACTGATAACCCGGAAGCCGGCTAATTCGATGTCCAGTACATCTCGTGAGCGGTAAATCTTCTTGATCGAAACTTCGGCACAATGCTTGTAAGCCTTTGCCGGACGTTCGGAGATATGTTTGATAAGTGCTTCTTCAAATGTGCCGGAAAGTATTTCTTGCTCGTGTTCCAAAAATACACGTGTACATTCCCGGATTAATAATCCGATCACAGAAGAACGTAGGTAAGCGATTTGTTCATTGGTGTCATTTACGATATGGAATGTTTTTTGGATATGCGCCTGCCGTTCTTCGTTGAAGTATGCCATTAGCAGTTCTTTAGTTTCCTCGGTTGTGAGAATTTTCAATTTATGGGCGTCTTCAATGTCCATCATCTGATAACAGATATCATCGGCAGCTTCTACCAGGTATACCAGTGGGTGGCGTGCATATTTCAGCGGGTGTTCGTTGAGCAAAGTAAGCCCCAGTTCCGTAGCAATTCTGTGAAAACTCTCTTCTTCGCTGACAAAGAAGCCGAATTTTGATTTCGTACCTGCAAGACTGGATGAAAAAGGGTATTTCACAATGGAAGCTAATGTCGTGTAAGTCATGGCAAATCCTCCTTTCCGGCGTCCTTCAAATTGGTGTGTGAGCAGTCGGAATGCGTTCGCATTTCCTTCAAAATGTGTCAAATCTTCCCATTCCATCGAAGAAAGTTGTTCTCCATCCGGTTGCTTGTCCTTTAAGAATTGTCCTTTACCTTCAGAAAAAAAAGTAGATATGGCCCGTTCGCCGGAATGTCCGAAAGGCGGGTTGCCCAAGTCGTGCGCCAGGCAGGCAGCGGAAACGATAGAACCTATTTCCGGTAGGAAAGACTCCTGCAGTTCGGGCTGGCGCTCAAGAATCGCTTTTGCGACGTCATTTCCTAACGAACGTCCGACACAGGATACTTCAAGGCTGTGTGTGAGCCGGTTGTGTACGAAGATACTGCCCGGTAAGGGGAATACTTGGGTTTTGTTTTGCAGTCGGCGGAAAGGGGCGGAGAAAATGAGGCGGTCATAGTCCCGTTGAAATTCCGAACGGTTTTCCTGGCGTTCTTCATGGAACTCTTCCATTCCGAAGCGTTTTGCAGATATTAATTGGTTCCAATTCATCATTTTAATCATTATTTCGTTATTTACCATTCACAAATTAGTTGCCGGTACATTATTTAACTGCAAACTTAACTATTTTTCAGTTCAAAATGTGTATTTTCGCCCGTTAATATAGTAAACGTGTATTTATGAATATTCAAGTTATCAATAAATCGAAGCACTCGCTTCCGGCTTATGCCACTGAATTGTCTGCAGGAATGGATATCCGTGCTAATCTTTCCGAACCTATCACATTGGAACCGCTACAACGCTGCCTGGTGCCTACCGGACTATATATTGCTCTCCCACAGGGATTTGAAGCGCAAATTCGTCCGCGTAGTGGTTTGGCCATCAAGAAAGGGATTACCGTTCTCAATTCTCCGGGAACCATTGATGCAGATTATCGGGGAGAGATTTGTATTATTTTAGTTAATCTGTCATCGGAAACTTTTGTGATTGAAGACGGTGAACGTATTGCACAAATGGTGATAGCAAAACATGAACAGGCCGTATGGCAGGAAGTGGAAGTATTGGATGAAACGGAACGGGGAGCCGGCGGCTTCGGTCACACAGGAAAAAAATGAAAAGGATACTATTATTCTCGTTGTTAAGTACTTTGCTGCTTACTTCCTGCATGGCTGTGCAAGTGGTGGGGAGTGTAGCAGGAGGTGCGGTTATGGTGTCGGGGTATGCTCTTGGCGCGAATGCAGTTACAAAGAAGGTTAAGAAAAAGAAGGATAAAAAGAAAAAAGTTCAGAAGGAAGAAGCTTTGGCTTCTCAATTAACAGAGGAGCAACAGCGTAAGTATGACTATTTTTTTCTGGAAGCCATGCGGATGAAAGAAAAGAAAGAGTATGACGCGGCTTTCGGGTTGTTGGAACATTGTCTGGACATTCACCCGAATGCTTCTTCTGCGCTTTACGAAATATCCCAGTATTATATGTTTCTCCGTCAAGTGCCGCAAGGGCAGGCAGCCTTGGAAAAGGCTGTGACTTATGCACCTGATAATTACTGGTATAGTCAAGGGCTGGTGAGTCTGTATCAACAACAGAATGAGTTGGATAAAGCTGTTACGTTGCTTGAAGAAATGGTAATCCGTTTCCCGACCAAGCAAGATCCTCTGTTCAATCTTCTCGATATCTATGGACGACAGGAGAAGTACAGTGATGTAATTTCTACGCTGAACCGGCTGGAAAAACGCTTAGGTAAGAATGAACAGTTGTCGATGGAGAAATTCCGTATTTATCTCCAGATGAAGGATGACAAGAAGGCTTTTCAGGAAATAGAGAGTCTTGTCAATGAATATCCGGCAGATATGCGTTATCAAGTGATACTGGGGGATGTATATCTTCAGAACGGAAAAAAAGAGGAAGCATATGAGGCTTATCAGAAGGTATTGTCAGTAGAACCGGATAATCCAATGGCTCTCTTTTCAATGGCATCTTATTATGAACAGACGGGTCAGAAGGAACTATACCAGCAACAACTCGATACGTTATTGCTGAATAAGAAAGTTACTCCGGATACAAAAATCAGTGTCATGCGTCAGGTGATTGTGGAGAATGAACAATCATCGGTAAAAGATAGTACGGAAGTGATCGCCTTGTTTGACCGGATGATGGAACAAGATCTGGATGATCCGCAGATTCCGATGCTTTATGCACAATATCTGTTGTCGAAAAGTCTGGAAGCGGAGGCGGTACCGGTACTGGAACAGGTTGTTGATTTGGATCCGACTAATAAAGCTGCCCGTCTTATGCTGATAAGTGCGGCGATAAAGAAGGAAGACTATAAACAGATTATAAAAGTCTGCGAACCGGGTATTGAGGCTACTCCGGATGCATTGGATTTCTATTATTATCTAGCCATTGCCTATCATCAGGCAGAACAGCCGGACAGTGTGTTGAGTGTTTGTACCAAGGCGCTGGAACATGTGACGACTGATACGCGGAAAGAAATAGTCTCGAATTTCTACTCAATTATGGGGGATATCTATCATACCAAGAAACAAATGAAGGAAGCATACGCAGCCTATGATTCGGCTTTAGTGTATAATCCGTCCAATATTGGTACATTGAATAATTATGCTTATTATTTGTCCGTGGAACGCCGCGATCTGGATAAGGCGGAAGAAATGAGTTACAAGACGGTGAAGGCCGAACCTAACAATGCCACTTATCTCGACACATACGCTTGGATTCTTTTTGAGAAGGGCAACTATGCAGAAGCTCGTATCTACATTGATAATGCAATGAAGAGTGACGAAGAAAAGAGTGATGTGGTTGTGGAACACTGCGGTGATATCTATTTTATGACCGGTGATGTGGAAGGTGCACTGAAATACTGGAAGAAAGCATTGGAAATGGGTAGTGAATCGAAAACACTGAAAGAGAAAATAGAAAAGAAGAAATATATTGCAGAATGAAAAGAATAGTTTTTCTATTGTTGGTTGTAGTTGTGCTGGCCGGGTGTAAGAGCTCGAAGCATTTGGCGACTTCGGAGAAGAATGTTCAGGTGTCCAGCTATCTGACTTCCAAACTTCAATTGACTATTCCCGGTAAAAAGGGAGGAAGTATGTCTGTTGGGGGAACTATGAAGATGAAAACCCATGAGCGGGTACAAATATCCTTATTAATGCCTATCTTGCGTACGGAAGTAGCGCGTGTGGAAGTTACTCCTGACGGTGTGCTATTGGTAGACCGGATGAACAAACGTTTTGTCCGTGCCACCAAAGATGAATTGAAGGGCATGCTGCCGAAGAATGCAGAATTTTCCCGTCTGGAGAAGATATTGTTGGATGCCTCTTTGCCCGGTGGGAAGACGGAATTGTCCGGAAAAGATATAGGCATTCCTTCGTTGGAAAAGGCTAAAGTCCAACTTTATGAGTTCTCGACAAAAGAATTTTCAATGACTCCTACGGAACTTACTTCTAAATATCGGCAAGTTCCCTTGGAAGAATTAGTAAAAATGCTGGTAGCTTTCTTATGATGAAACATTTCTTTGTAATTCTGATTGGTTGCCTATGGTTGGCAATTCCTCTTTTCGCTCAGTCGAACAAGCTGATTCGTGAGTTGGAAAGCAAACGTGGTGCGCTGCAAAAGCAGATCTCCGAGACGGAATCAATCTTGAAGGATACAAAGAAAGATGTGGGTAGTCAGTTGAATAGTCTGGCGGTATTGACCGGCCAGATCGAGGAGCGGAAACGTTATATCATTGCTATCAATAATGACGTGGAAGCGATAGAACGTGAACTGACTTCCTTGCAACGTCAGTTGAACGGTTTGCAAAAGGATTTGAAGGATAAGAAGAAAAAGTATGAGGCTTCTGTCCAATACTTGTATAAGAACAAGTCGATTGAAGAAAAACTGATGTTTATTTTCTCTGCCAAGAATCTCGGGCAGACTTACCGCCGTATGCGCTATGTTCGTGAATATGCTACTTATCAACGGTTGCAAGGTGAGGAAATCCTGAAGAAACAGGAACAGATACGGAAGAAAAAGGTGGAACGGGAACAGGTGAAAGCCGCTAAAGAGAGTCTGTTGAAAGAGCGTGAAGGCGAGAAGACCAAACTGGAAGCGCAGGAGAAGGAAAAACGTACGCTTGTGGCCAATCTGCAAAAGAAACAGAGAGGGTTGCAAGGTGAGATCAATAAGAAACGGAGAGAAGCTAACCAATTGAATGCCCGCATTGACAAGTTGATTGCAGAAGAAATAGAACGTGCCCGCAAGCGTGCCGAGGAAGAAGCCCGACGCGAGGCTGCCGCCCGTAAGAAAGCGGAGGGTAAAGAAAGTCAAACTGCCGGAACCGGAACAACCGTTAAAACGAACTCGAAGCCTCTGGAAACTTATACAATGAGTAAAGCCGACCGGGAACTGTCCGGCAATTTTGCAGCCAATCGGGGAAAACTTCCTATGCCTATACCCGGTGCTTATATTATCACCAGCCATTATGGACAATATGCTGTGGAAGGTCTTCGTAATGTGAAACTGGATAATAAAGGTATTGATATCCAAGGAAAGCCGGGAGCACAGGCACGTGCTATCTTTGACGGAAAAGTCGCAGCAGTATTCCAGTTGAATGGATTATTTAATGTGCTAATCCGCCATGGCAACTATATTTCCGTTTACTGTAACTTATCATCGGCTTCTGTAAAGTCCGGCGACATGGTGAAGACCAAGCAATCTATCGGACAAGTTTTCTCTGACGGCACTGATAATGGAAGAACGGTATTGCACTTCCAGTTACGCCGGGAGAAAGAGAAACTGAATCCGGAACCTTGGCTGAACCGATAGTCAAGCAATGTAAGGCATACGTATACAAGAAATATGTCAAAACTAAATCTTTTCTAGGTAAGTTATTGCAAATGAAGGGTGTATTTGGCATCTTTTTTCTAATGTATTATTCTAAAAGTTGAATTAATGATTAATTTTTATCCTTTATTGAACAATTTGTTTTAAAAAAACAATTAGTTTTTTCTCATCTTTGTAGAATGAATTTTAGATTTCTTTTGGTAAGTCTGTTTAATAGTAATTAATTAATAAAACACCATGAAAAAGTTATGTGTATGGGCAGTTGCCGCCCTTTTAATGGCAGCTTGTACACCGAAAGCCGAGAAAGCTACGGATTCCGGTCTATTACAGAGTAATTTCCGTACGGAAGTAGACGGAAAGAAAACCGATCTCTACATTCTGCGCAACAAGAACAATATGGAAGTTTGCATCACGAACTTTGGCGGACGCATTGTTTCTGTCATGGTTCCCGATAAGGACGGACAGATGCGTGATGTAGTTCTTGGTTTCGATTCCATTCAGGATTATATCAGCAAACCTTCCGACTTCGGTGCAAGCATCGGACGTTATGCTAACCGTATCAATCAGGGTAAGTTTACGTTGGACGGCGTAGAATATCAGCTTCCCCGTAATAACTACGGCCATTGCCTGCACGGAGGTCCGCAAGGGTTCCAGTATCGGGTGTATGACGCCGTACAATTGAATCCGCAGGAATTGCAACTGACTTATGTGGCAAAAGATGGTGAAGAAGGTTTTCCGGGAAACATTACTTGTAAAGTGCTGATGAAACTGACTGACGACAATGCAATCGATATTCAGTATGAAGCGGAGACGGATAAACCGACTATTGTCAATATGACCAACCACTCTTATTTTAATCTGGATGGCGATGCGGGCAGCAACGCAGAGCATCTGCTGACTATTGATGCAGATTATTATACTCCGGTGGACAGCACCTTTATGACTACCGGTGAAATAGTTCCGGTAGAAGATACTCCAATGGATTTCCGTACACCAATGCCGGTGGGAGAACGTATCAACGATTTCGACTTTGTGCAACTGAAGAACGGTAATGGTTATGATCACAACTGGGTATTGAATGCCAAAGGCGATATTAACCGTAGGGCTGCTTCATTGAAATCTCAGAAAACAGGTATTGTATTGGATGTATATACCAATGAACCGGGAGTTCAGGTATATGCCGGAAACTTCCTTGATGGTTCGCTGACCGGAAAGAAAGGTATTACCTATAATCAACGTGCTTCCGTATGTCTTGAAACACAGAAATATCCGGATACTCCGAACAAGCCTGAATGGCCTTCGGCTGTTCTGCGTCCGGGCGAGAAATACATGAGCCAGTGTATTTTTAAATTCTCGGTGGACAAGTAATACAGATTAGTTCCAAGCGTTTCGTTATAGGGGTATTTGTAATAACAGAAATAATCCCGTTAAATGTGAGCAGTCAATATCTGATGTTTTAGATATTGACTGCTTAATAATAATATAAAAGAGTATGGAAGATCTGATAAATGCACGTTGCGGCTGGGCCGGAACAGATGAATTATACATAAAATACCATGACGAAGAATGGGGCCAACCCGTTACTGATGACAGAACTCTATTTGAGTTCTTGGTACTCGAAAGTGCTCAGGCAGGACTATCCTGGATTACTATCCTTCGAAAGCGTGAAGGATACCGGGAAGCCTTTCATCATTTTGATGTGGAGAAAGTAGCACAAATGACACAGGAAGATATCGAACGGTTAATGCAATATGATGGAATCGTCAAAAATCGGTTGAAGATCAATAGTACAATCAATAATGCAAAACTATTTATAGCTATTCAGAAAGAGTACGGTAGTTTCTACAAATACACCTTATCATTCTTCCCCAAACAACGGGCTATCGTCAATAATTTTAAAACTTTAAGTCAGGTTCCGGCTACATCTCCCGAATCGGACGCTATGAGCAAAGACATGAGAAAGCGAGGCTTCAAGTTTTTTGGATCAACTATTTGTTATGCTTTTTTGCAGGCTGCCGGTTTTGTGAATGATCATTTGGAAGATTGTTTCTGTAAAGCTGTTCGATAAAAAAAAGCGAGGGGATAACCTAATGTGTAACATGCTTTAAAAGCGATGAAGGTGCAATTATCTCGTTTGATAATACATCTTTTTTATCTTGTGAAGAAGAATATTGATGATGATTGACTATGTGAATATTCTTTTCGCTATATTTGTAATTCAAGAGCACAAGATAAAGTAAGTAATGAAATTTTCGACTTATTCTTTTAAACAGTTACTGTCAGGAGGTTTGCTTTGTTGTTTGATTCTGTTGGCAGCTTATATATTTCAGGCATTTTTTCCTGGAATGTATGTTGATGCATTCTCATCTTCTATGCATCTATTGATGTGGTTGACTCTCTTTGTGGGGGCATTACTGTGGACATTTCATGAGAAGGGAGAACCCTTTGGCATTTCTGAGGTGATAGATTGGCAGTTCATTGCAGCTTTTATTTTGATTACAGCAGATGAAATTTATATGATTATGCCGAGAGAAATCCATATGGAAATAGCACCGGTATTATCTGAGTATACTATTCCTGTGTTAGCCGTTATTGGTATAATGGTAGCCGCTACAATAAAAGTCTCTATTACACTGTATCATAAATTGGCGGACGAACGTCGGCAGGCTATTCTTCAAGCTCAAAAAATACAGCAATTGCTAGATTCTCCTCCACCAGAACAGAAAGGAATTTCTTTCTTGCGTAAGCTCGTAGAGAATCAATCTATTGCTCAATTCTCGGCCAAAGACTATCTTTTGCTGGTGGAAGGATGCCAAATTGTTGATCCTGAGTTTTTTAATTGGCTTAAGAAGCAGGATTTCCAACTTCCACCGCGAGATATTGTATTATGTGTGTTGATTCGGATGTATAAGAAGAAAGAGGAAATATTA
>UMLT01042762.1_pt1 | contig 10683 bp, 9 predicted proteins | sample 1966641 | NCBI WGS metagenome assembly UMLT01 (sample SAMEA4836208, study PRJEB28245) | human gut metagenome | biome: gut microbiome; material: fecal sample | place: Denmark | collected 2008 | reverse complement strand
TCTGCTGGCCAAGGAAGACGGCATAATGGACTATTATCTGGCCAGGCAGGAGGCGCTGGGCATAAAGTCGGCCAGCGAAGTCGACACTTATCGCCCGGTCAAGCCGGAGCTGATGTTTCTGACCGCGCGCGAATTTTCGGCTAAGGTTAAGGCCCGCCGGGCACTCCGGTTTACGTCCATGAGTTTTCCCGGAGGCGAAGGGGTTATAAACGCCGGCGTCATTCCCGGCCGCAGTTTTTCGCATGCCAAAAACGTCAATGCCGCGCAGGTTTATGCCGAACTTAAGGATTATTTGTCCGAAAACGCCAAATTGGCGCGCATCGTCTGCTGCTATTCCGCCGGTTCGCGCGAACGCCTGTTTACGCTGATGAGCGAATACGGCATTAAGGATATGGGCTTTGCCGATGATTGGGACGATGCCCTGAAAAAAGCCGCTCACAAGAAAATCGCCCTGCTGGTCATGAACCTGCCGCACGGCTTCCGCGGCGACGGCCTGTGCCTGGTTTCGGAGCAGGATATTCTCGGCGAGCGGCAGAACCGCAAAAGTGCCAAAAAAGTTACTTCCAAAGACTTTATTGCCGATGTTTCGTCCCTGTCGGTCGGCGAACTGGTTGTGCACATCGAACACGGTATCGGCAGGTTTCTGGGGCTGGAGAACATTACCGCAGGCGGCGCGCCGCACGATTGCCTGAAAATTTTGTATGCCGGCGATGCCAAACTGTTCGTACCGGTTGAGAATATCGACGTCATTTCGCGCTACGGTATGGAAGACGACAACATTCAGCTCGATACGCTGGGCGGGCTGGCATGGCAGGCCAAAAAGGCCAAGGTTAAGGAGAAAATCCGCGATATTGCCGAAAAGCTGATTAAAATCGCCGCCGAACGCCACTTGAAAGTAGCCGACAGCTTTGTGCCGCCGCAGGGTTTGTACGACGAGTTCTGCGCCCGTTTCCCTTTCAATGAAACCGACGATCAGTTAAATGCGATTACCGACGTTTTAAAAGACCTGAATCAGGGTTCGCCGATGGACCGGCTGGTTTGCGGCGACGTCGGCTTCGGCAAGACCGAGGTTGCTTTGCGCGCGGCTTTTGCCGTGGCAATGTCCGGCGCTCAGGTGGCGCTGATTGTGCCGACCACATTGCTCGCGCGTCAGCATTATTACAATTTCAAAAAACGCATGGAAGGTTTTCCGGTACGGGTCAGAATGCTTTCCCGCCTGGTTACGCCCAAAGAGGCCGCCGAAACCAAAAAGGGATTGGAAGACGGTTCCGTGGAAATAGTCATCGGCACCCATGCGCTGCTGTCCAAAGACATTAAGTTCTGCAATCTCGGTTTGCTGATTATCGACGAAGAACAGCATTTCGGCGTTGCGCATAAGGAAAAGCTCAAGGCATTGAAGTCGAATGTTCATGTCCTGACGCTGACCGCCACGCCGATACCGCGCACGCTGCAAATGTCGCTGACCGGGGTCAAGCAGCTGAGTATTATCGCTACGCCGCCGGTTGACCGTCTGGCGGCCCGAACCTTTGTTATGCCGTTTGACAAGGTAATGATAAAAGAGGCCATTTACCGCGAAAAATTCCGCAACGGCCAGGTATTTTTCGTCTGTCCGCGCGTTTCCGACATTTTCGGTATGGAAAAGGAACTGCGCGCGCTGGTGCCGGACATCAGGATTCTGGTCGCACACGGGCAAATGCCGGTCAAACAGCTGGAAGACGTGATGAACGACTTTGCCGATGGCAAAGCCGATATGCTGCTTTCAACCACGATTATCGAATCCGGTATCGATATGCCGACGGTCAATACCATGATAGTCCACCGTTCCGACATGTTCGGACTGGCACAGCTGTATCAGCTCAAGGGACGGGTAGGGCGCTCGAAAGTCCGCGGTTATTGCTATTTTACGGTGCCGAAGCAAAAGGAACTTAAGCCGGTAGCCGAGCGTCGGCTGAACATTCTGCAGGCGCTGGATACGCTGGGCGCCGGTTTTTCGCTGGCCAGCCACGATATGGATATCCGGGGTTCAGGAAATATCCTCGGCGAAGAACAGTCCGGACATATCAAAGACGTCGGCATCGCGTTGTATCAGCATATGCTGGAAGAGGAAATTATGCGGCAGAAGAGCGGTGAACGGCAGCGCCGGGAAGACGAACCGGCCGATTGGGCACCGCAGATTACTACCGGTATTCCGATTATGATTCCCGAAACCTATGTCCGCGATTTGGGTGTGCGGCTGGGATTGTATAAACGTATCGGCGAAATCAGGGACAAAGCCGGCATTTTGGACATGCGCGAAGAGCTGACCGACCGTTTCGGCAAACTTCCCGAAGAAGTGGACAACCTGCTCAAAACCGTTGAGATCAAACAGCTTTGCCGTGAAGCAAATGTCGAAAAAATCGACGCCGGCGCCAAGGGTATTCTGATAACTTTCCATAACAACGTTTTCAAAGCGCCGGATAAACTGATTAACTGGGTTTCCAGACAGTTTGGCGTCATCAAAATCCGTCCGGATCAGAAGCTGTTTGTCGAACGCGATTTGCAAAGTTATGCCGTCAGGGTCGAAACGATTAAAACCTATGTCGGCAAACTGGTCGAGATGGTCAAAGGAGATTAGATGAGCGAAAACAGCTGCAGTCTCGATTTTTATAATATGCTGGTTCATATTGTTTTCAAAAACCGGGTTTCCGAAGAAAATGTCGCCGTCAAGAACGCCTGGGAAAAAAACGGCACGCTGTTTTTCGACCTGTATTTTTACCGCGCGAAAAGGGGCAAACTGTTAGACGCTGCGCTGGTACGCGATTTGTATGATCTCAATACCGAAAAATATTATTACTCCGCACAAAATTTCTATCAGGATTTTCTGCAGTCGCGGCGTCTTGCCGCCGAACAGGCCGAGGAGATAAAAAAGCCGGCGCCGGTCGTTATTGACGTCAAACAGCTTGAAGCGGTCCGAGACGACTTGATAATTCTGATTTTTCTGGCCAAATGCAACGCGAATTTTACCGACATAAAAACCCGAGCCATTCGCGAATATATTACCCGTGTCCGTCCTCAGTCTCAGGCTTTGAGCGAGCAGTACGTAAACTCGTATCTCAAAAGCCTGAATCCCGATGAAGAGGATTTTTACCGTTCGTTGAACAATCTGAAGGCCAAAACCCCGGAAGAGGCCGCCGCATTGGCTGTTGACGCTTTCAAGGTCAGCGCGGCCGATGGCGCAGTCTTGTATAACGAAAGGCTTTATCTGGCCGAATTGTTGCAAACGCTGCGCGAATACGGTTTGGAACCTGACGTCGGTTTCTGATTGAATTAGCAAAAGCTTATAATTTTCCGGGCTTTGTTTTGCGGAGGTTTACGCCGGGTTTTTTATAAAAAAGTTGCTTTTATGCCGTTTTGAGCTTATACTTATATTGGTGTATGAAACAGATAGGTGTGGTGTGTGTGTATGTGTGTGAACAGAAGCACTTTCTGTTAAGCCGAAGCATCTGCCGCAAGGCAGATGCTTTTAAACTGTTTCTTTTCTGTCATATTTGGGTTTCTTTTTCCTTATAGTCATGTTCGGACTCTTTTTTTATTACTGTCATATTCGGGCTCTTTTTTACTACAGTCACCCTCGGGCTTGACCCGGGGGTCTCTTCTCTGTCATCCTCGGGCGCTTTCTTTTTTATTGTCATCCTCGGGCGCAACGCGTCCCGGGGATCTCCCTTACAGATTCCCGTGTGTAAATTCCCAACTGCGTTGGGCCCCTTTCGTCCCGTAAGCCTCGAACTTCGCTTATAGCTCGTTCTCGCCAACTATCGACTCCAAGCACGGGAATGACAAATAAAGAACTGTCATTGCCGATATTGTTTTCTTTCTGTTATTGTCGGGCTTGTTTTTCTTGCTGTCATTGTCGGACTTGATCCGACAATCTAATTATAGGAGGCCCCTAAAACTCCAGAACTGGCCGAACGGAGTAGACATTGGTCTTATGGTTGCCGCCGTCCAAACTGTAACTGAAGTCAAAGTGAGAGGTCCACGCGATGTTGTAGGAGTGCTCCGACGAAGACCAGTTACAACAGCTCGGATAAGAAACACCTCCTACCTTTGAGATCGCTGTTTGTATAGCGTCCTGATTATTATAGATGTTGGTCATGATACCGGCCGCCGGCAGACACCATTTGCCGGCGGTATCCGCCGTCGGGGCATATTTCCGTGCCGCCCAGGCGGCCGGATAAGTATTGGCATTACCCGCCGCAACAATCTTGTCCGTATTGCCGCAGCTGTCATAGTCTGTTGATGCGGAACTACTGGACGTATAGTTCGGTAAGCTTGAAATATCTGTGCCGTAACCGCCCCAGGTCATGGTCGTTGAGTTGCTGCTGTTTTTATTGCCGTTCGCATCAATCGGCCACGGCGTCATAATCTGACCGCCGACACCGTTATCGTTGACATGAACCACAATACCCAACACCGTTTTGCTTGTGGTATAAGCGGCCGGTGCCGAACAGGTGCCGTCGCTGTAATAAATCCAGCCGATATTGCATTTGAGTCGGGGATTGGGACAATAGTAACTATTGCCGTTAGGGCATTTGACCGCGCCTTTTTCGCATTCTGCTTCCGTATATTTATATCCGAGTGCAGCACATTCCGGCGTTGCCGTGCAGGTCATTGCCCGGGCGTCAAAGGAGAACAAAACTGTCGTTATCAACAATGCTGTTGTCATTGCCGAGCTTGACCCGGCAATCCAATCACAAGAGTTTTTATTGTGTTTTCTCATTATCTTTCTCCTTCTTAAAACTCCAGCACCGGGCGAACGAATAGACTGTAGTAGTGGAGCTTATCGAGGTCGTACAAACCGTAACTGCTGCCTAGGGGAGAGTACCACGCGTTGTAGCTACTGTACTCCGACGACGACCAGTTACAACAGCTCGGATAGGAAACACCTCCTACTTTTGAGATCGCTGTTTGTATAGCATCCTGGTTATTATAGATGTTGGTCATAATACCGGCCGCCGGCAGACACCACTTACCCTTAGTGGCCTCTGTCGGTGCATATCTCCGTGCCGCCCAGGCGGCCGGATAAGTACTGGCATTGCCCTGCGCAACTATCTTGTCCGTATTGCCGCAGCTGTCATAATCTGTTGATGCAGATGACTGCGAAGTGAAGTTCGGCAGACTTGAAATATCCGTACCATAACCACCCCAGATCATGGTCGTTGAGTTGCTGCTGGTCTTATTGCCGTTCGTATCAATCGGCCACGGTGCCATGACTTGTCCACCGACACCGTTATCGTTGACATGTACCACAATACCCAGAACCGTTTTGGAACTGTCATGATTAGCCGCTGCAGCACATGTGTTATCGGTATAGAAAATATAGCCAATATTACAGCTTGGGCGGGATGAGACACAAGCGCCGTTTTTCCATATATAGCCGTCATCACAATCACAAGCGGCATAGTAGTTGCCGCATTTGTCGGTTCCTGCCGTTTCATTGTCGTCATCACAACGATACTTATAATCTTCGTTGCATTCACAATAAACTAGCCCGGTATTCCACGGACATTTAACCGAGCCTGTTAAGCATTCTTCTGCCGTATGGGTATAGCCCAGATCCGTACAGCTTGGTGCTTCAACACATTCTTCCGTCATCGCTCGGGCGTCAAAGGAGAACAAAGCCGTCGTTATCAACAATGCCGTTGTCATTGCCGGGCTTGACCCGGCAATCCAATCACAGGAGTTTTTATTGTGTTTTCTCATTATCTTTCTCCTTTCTAAAACTCCAGCACCGGACGAACAATCTTATCCGCTGTTTTGCCATAGCCATAGATATCTATACCATAGTCATAACTAAACTGCATTGACCACGCAGAATAATCGCTGAATTCTGTAGATGACCATGTACAACAATCCATTGCCCCGGTAACGCCGTTCACTTTTGCTATCGCATTATTAACAACGTCCTGATTATTATAAATATTTGTAAAAATCCCGGCCGCCGGCAGACACCAGTTGCCGGCCGTCTCTGTGGTCGGTGCATATTTCCGCGTTGCCCAAGCTGCAGGATAAGCACTATCATTTCCGATTGAAATAAGTATATCCGTGTTACCGCAACTATCATAATCCGTTGATGCCGCTTCTTTTGATGTAATACTAGCAAGTTCTGCAACATCTTCAGCTTTACTTGCCCACTTTACATTAGCTACAGCACTATTACTCTTATTTCCATCTTTATCAATCGGCCACGGCGCCATAATCTGACCATGTTTGCCATTGTCGGTCGTATGTACCACAATTCCGAGAACCGTTTTGGAACTGTTGTAATTAGCCGCACTGGAGCAGCTGTTATCGGTATAGAAAATATCACCAATTGAACAAATTGGAACGTTTGGACAAAAGACTGTATCGCCATAAGGACATTTAAGATATCCGTCCGGGCATTGGTCGGCGGTTTTGGTATACCCCAGCGTGCCGCAGTCGGTTATCGGCTGCGTGCACCAGTCGGTATAGTTAACCGCGCATCCGGTTATACAGTATTTGTTGGAACAGGCTTCCAGTTCGCAGACATATCCGACGGGGCAGGTTGTTTCCGAGCATTTGTTTTCGCAGCAGGTTTTGCAAACAGCATATTTCGTTACCGAGCCGCTTTTGCAGGTCTGTGTACCGATTTGACCGCCGCATTCGCAAGTCAGGAAGCCGGTGCAGGGATTGTTTTTGCGTTTGTATTTGGTCGTGCCGCAGCTGTTGCAGCTGCCGTCGGCAACATACCCGTCAGCGGTTGCCTGAGCCTGCGTGTAGGCATAGCCGTCGCAGGGATTGCATTTGCATTTGTAATAAGAGCTGTTATAAGGGCAGATCTGAGAACTATCTTTAATATATCCGTCATTGCAGCTTGTGTCATAACCTGCTTCTTTGCATGCGCGCGCTGTATCGTCCTTGCAGGAAGCATAATAGTTGGAATTATAAGGACATTGGCCGGATGGATATTGCGGAGCGGCACAGGAAGTTATTGTATATCCTTCATTTTGGCATTGTTTAACAGTATCTACAGTAAAATCTTCATCACTCTTGCTAAAAGAGCCATCACCGCATTCGCCGAACCCGAGGAAACAGACGGCGGCGGTTTTATAGGAAAAGGAAGAAGATGCAGGTTCCGGGACAGGTGTGTTTGTATGTGTGTATTCAAGTATAGCGTTATTGTCTGGGGAGAGCAGAGTCAAATCCATGGCCGCTACCGGCGTGATAAAAGTTGAAGCTAATAAGGCCGATAAAGATAAGCAACGAGAATAAGACATGGTACACCCCAAACAATAAAAACCGGAACCTGCGTTAATATATGGGTGTACCAAGAAAGACGGAAATTTCTCAAAAAAGAGACCTCATCACTTTAATACACCACAATAATGAATATATACCATGATGAGGGAAAAGTCAACATTAAATGGCACAACAAAAAAATATGTCTAAAAATTCTAGATATTCTAAAGGGAAAACTCTTAATAGTCGATTTTGGGCAGTATGAATTTGATATGGCTTCAAAATCCGTCAAGATAGCCTGAAGTTAAAAAAAAGCCCCGCATCTGCGGGGCTTGATGAATGGTTTAAAGATTTTGGCCGCGGCTGCCGCCGGGGAAAGGCATATAGCTGCCGACCCCGCCGAAAAAGCGGCGGAAGAAGCCCTGCTGCTGCCCCATGGTTTCTGTCCTGTCTTCGTTGATGGCAACCTGTTTGCCGTCTTTCTGGCTCATGCGGTCAATATCAATGACGTTGTTCTCTTCGTCGAATTTAATGGTCAAAACGTCGCGGCTGACTTCTTTAGGCGCCAGAAAAGCAATCCGCTCAATGTCGGAAGACATGTAAATCCAGGTGTTTTTGTCAAGGGAAACAACGGAAGACGGGCTGCCGAGAATGGATTTGACCTGATTTTTTGATTGTCCGACCTTAACCTGTTCGATTCTTTCGTTGGTCGGCATGTTGCCGTTATGTGAAATAAACAAGTCGCGGCTGCATGCTGAAAGCGAGCAGGCCAACAGTCCTGATAAAAGCACTTTGTTTATTGACATTTAATCTTCCTTATCGCTATATACATTAAATATTGTCATTTATATAGCATAAGGAAAGTATTTATGCAAAATTTTTTTTCTTATCCCATTGTTGTAGACGAGCTTTCCCAGTTTGAAAAAAAATATACGCTTAAAGCTTCGGCCAAAGAATTGCTTTATCTGGCCGAAGTATTGAAAGTGCCGTCGGTCAGAAGTTTCGATGCCGAGATTATGCTTAAGCTGAAACATAAGGAGCACCGTCTTGACGTCTGGGGACGGGTTCGGGCCGAACTGGAACTGCAGAGCGTTGTAAGCCTTGAAAATTTTTTCCGGGTCTATGAACCGGAGTTTGCAATGGTTTTCGATACCCTGATGACTTACCGCGAGCAAAAGGCGCTGCTGGATGAGGATATGGACGCCGAAGTCCCCGACATTGTCGAAGACGGAAAAATAGATTTGGCGCAGATTGCCATTGAGCAGGTCGCTTTGGTAATGGAAGACTATCCGCGCAAAGAGGGCGAGGTTTTCGAATTTGTTTCCGAGTTTGACGAGGAGACGACCAAAGCCCAGAATCCGTTCAGTGTTTTGGCAAAACTCAAAAAATAAAAATTATGCTTGCAAATTTATAAAATATTGGATAAAAGGGCACTAAAGCTTTCCTTATGTCAAAATACCGGTTGATTTTAAAAGTCAATTGGTTTATTAAGACGTCTGGAAAATAAAAATAACCGTAAACTAGAGTATAAGAAAATGGCTACACCAAAGAAGAAAACATCTAAATCCCGCCGCGATATGCGTCGTTCTCACGATGCTTTGGGCGCAAATTCCTATATGGAATGCCCGAACTGCGGTGAGTTGAAGAGACCTCATAATGTTTGCCCGAAATGCGGACAGTATGACAGTCGTGAAGTTGTTGCACAGAAGGCAACCAACGAATAATTAAAACTTACTAATATGATTGGAGCCGGTTTTGTCTGAAAATAATCTGGTCATTTCAATCGACGCAATGGGGGGAGATAATTCCCCCCGAGTCGTAATAGAGGGCTTGGCGATTGCCGCCAGGAAAAATCCGGACGTCAGATTTCTGCTGTTCGGCGACGAAGCCAAAATCAGGGCTTCCCTCGGCAGTTATCCGCAGCTTCAGAAGGTTTGCGAAATCCGCCATTCCGACGAAGTTGTCCGCAACGAAGACAAACCGTCTTCCGTCATCCGCAACAAGAACACCAGCATGTACATGGCGATTGACGCCGTGCGCAAAGGCGAAGCTCAGGCCGTCGTTTCCGCCGGCAATACCGGTGCGTTGATGGCTATTTCCAAACTGGTGCTCAAAACCATTCAGAAAATCCATCGTCCGGCCATTGTCAGCGTCATGCCGCACATAAACGGCAAATATGTCATGCTCGACCTTGGTGCCAACACCGAATGCAGCGCCATCAATCTGGCCGAATTTGCCATGATGGGCGATATTCTGGCGCGTTGCGCCCTGGGCATAAGCCGCCCGCGCGTGGCTCTGCTGAATATCGGCGCCGAAGAAATGAAGGGCAAGGAAGAAATTCACAAAGCCGCTCAGATGATTCGCAATTCGCATATGAATATTGACTTCATCGGCTATATCGAACCGCATGAAATTCCCAATGACAAAGCCGACGTTATCGTTGCTGACGGCTTTACCGGCAACATTGCCCTCAAGTCCATCGAAGGCACTGCGCGGCTGGTTATCCGCATGATTAAAAATGCGGTCAAGGGATCTTTTCTGGCCAAAATCGGCCTGCCGTTCATGATGGGAGTCGTTCTCAGAGTCAAAAAGACGATGGATCCGAGACTTTATAACGGCGCCATGTTTGTCGGCCTCAACGGCCTTTCCGTAAAAAGCCACGGCGGCACCGACGCGCTGGGTTTTTCGGTTGCCGTTTCCAACGCGGCCAATCTGGTCAGACAGAACTTTGTTTCGACCATTCGCTGCGAAATTGAAAAATTAGATTTGGATGAATTATCACAGGAAGCAATTTATGACGTGTATTAGATCTGAAATTATCGGCCACGGCCATTATCAGCCGGCCAAGGTATTGACCAATGACGATATGGCGAAAATCGTAGAAACCAGCGATGAGTGGATTACCGAACGTACCGGTATTAAATCCCGTCATATTGCCGCTGACGGAGAGCTGACTTCCGATTTGGCGCTTCACGCTGCCGAAATGGCGCTGAAAAACGCCGGCATCGGCGCCGAAGAGCTTGATCTGGTTGTCGTCGGCACCGTAACGCCGGACAATACGTTTCCTGCCGTTGCCACCAAAATTGCCGCCAAGCTCGGCTGCCGTCATGGTGTGCCTGCTTTTGACCTTTCCGCGGCTTGCTCGGGATTCGTCTATTCGCTGACCATGGCAGACAATATGCTGCGTCTGGGACAGGCTAAAACGGCTTTGGTTATTGGAGCCGAAACCTTGTCCCGCGTTACCGACTGGACAGATCGCAATACCTGCGTTCTGTTCGGAGATGGCGCCGGAGCCGTTGTTATCCGCGCCTGTGAGGGTAAAGGAGACACTTCCGACCGCGGTGTCCTGAGTACAAAAATCTTTTCGGACGGCGCCCAGTACGACAACCTGTACTGCAAGGGCGGCGTGTCCAGCACGCAGACTGCCGGCTTTACCTTTATGAACGG